>Ga0208894_1000005_pt1 | contig 225158 bp, 193 predicted proteins | sample ETNtaG_12_FD_185752 | JGI IMG/M metagenome (GOLD analysis project Ga0208894, IMG submission 185752) | Marine microbial and viral communities from oxygen minimum zone, Eastern Pacific Ocean - ETNP201306SV49 (SPAdes) (version 2) | ecosystem: Environmental > Aquatic > Marine > Oceanic ...
TAAATCCTGGATTTATATATTTCAAGTATTTATCCTTATAATACTTTATTTGATAATCTTGAATAGGAACAAATGTTTGAAGACTCTCATATGTTTCTCCAAGTAAGTCAAACATTTCATCTACATATGGTTCAATTTGTTTTGTAGATGTAAAATTTAGTTTCTTAAGATTATATCTTTCTAAAATTATGTCTGAAAACTTTTTAATTTTCTCTGACGCATTTTTATAATCAGCAATTTTTAGCTCATATTCAACCCATTCTGCAAGCTTATTGTATCCAAGAGCTCTCATATGATCATGATAATAAGAATAATTATACATAGTAATCATTGTGTTTTGCTTTTCAAATCCTTTAATAAGCATTCCAGCTTTATCCATATTTGAGAAACCTACTGGTCCTTCAATTAATTCAAGATTGTTTTTTTTGCCAATTTCTATAACTTTTTCTAAGAGCGATTTAGAAACATTTTTATCATCAATAAAATCAAACCAACCAAACCTTACTTTCTTTTTTTTAATTTCATTAACCTCTATCCAGTTAATAAGAGCTGCGATTCTTCCAACTATCTTTCCATTAATATATGCTAAGAAATAATTAGCATTAGCATGTTTAAAAACAGGATTTATTTCTTTGTCAAGAATCTCTAATTCCTCCTTGATAATAGGGGCTACCCAGTACTTAGAATCTTTATAAAGATTAAAAGGGAACATTATAAATTTCTTTAAATCCTCTTTAGATTCAACTTCTTTTATTTTAATCTCAGAGCTCATAATAATTTTGCAAGGCAATTTACCAATAAATAAAATTATATATTTAGTAAATAATAATTTAAATTCAATTCTTGAACGAATCAAAAGATTTTGATATTATAATATGGGGTGCAACTGGTTTTACAGGAAGACTTGTTGCTGAATACATATTTAAAAATTATAGTTCTGAAAAATTGAATTGGGCAATTGCAGGAAGAGATAAAAAAAAGCTTATAAATGTTAGAGATGAAATTGCCGATGAAAATATTCCTTTAATCATTGCTGATAGCTTCGATGAAGTGAGTCTCACTAAAATGACTCAAAGGACAAAAGTAATATGTAGTACTGTTGGTCCTTATTCAAAATATGGTTCTTTATTAGTTAAATCATGTATTAAAACAAACACCCATTATTGTGATTTAGCTGGAGAAGCTCAATGGATTAGAAAAATTATTGACACCTATCATCAAGAAGCAAAACATAACAAAATAAGAATTGTTAATAGTTGCGGATTTGATTCAATACCTTCTGACATTGGTGTCTATTTTATTCATAAAAATTTACCAGATGTAAATATAAAATTAGATAAAATTAGCATGAGGGTGTCTGGTTTTAGGGGTAGCTTGAGCGGTGGAACATATGCAAGTATGAATAATATTATTACAGAGGCTTCTAAAGATCGTCTTATAGGAAAAATACTAACAAATCCATATGGATTAAATCCAGAAGGTCAAAGATCAGGTCCAGATAAAAGAGATCTTAATAAAGTTAAATATGATGAAGATTCTAAAAGTTGGATAGCTCCATTTATGATGGCGGGAATAAACACTAAAATTGTGAGAAGAAGTAATGCTTTAAGCAATTATTCCTATGGAAAAAATTTCACATATGATGAATCAATAATGACTGGAGATGGATTTAGAGGAAGAATTAGAGCAATAATATCTGTTTTACCTCTAATTTTTTTATCTGCAAAACCAGGATCCCTTTTAAAAAGAATTTTTAATTTTTTTACTCCAAAACCAGGACAAGGCCCAAATGAAAATGAAAGAGAAAATGGTTATTATAGTATGAGGTTTTATATAAGGTATAATGATAAGAGTAGGGCATTGGTTAAGGTAACTGGAGATCGTGATCCTGGGTATGGGTCAACCTCAAAGATGCTTGCAGAAAGCGCAATTTGCTTATCAAAAGACTCTCTAAAAGACACATATGGCGTTATAACTCCATCAATTGCAATGGGAGATCAAATTCTTGATAGACTTCAAGCTAAAGCTGGATTAACATTTAAATTTATTGAATTATAGTATAATACTAAATTTCATTAAATTTGATAAAGGTTTATCCATGAAGTTTTTATTAATATTTCTGACAATATATCTTGTTTTAAGATATGCATTACCTCTCTTAATAAGACTAGTCTTCACAGATTTAATAAAAAAACAGCAAAAAAAAACAGATTTTAAATCAAAATCATCAAAGTCAAAATCTAAAAAAAGCAATGAAAAATATGGTGACTATATAGACTATGAAGATATTGATTAATAAATTATTATCTAAAGATTCGCTAATCCATATATACGTTATTATTGGATTTATGCTTGGATCGGTTCTATTCTACCATCCTCTTTTACAAGGGAAGAAATTATTTCAGTCTGATATTTCTCAATATGAGGGTATGTCCAGACAGATAAAAGAAAATAGGGAAAAATATGATAAAGAAATATATTGGATAGACAACGCATTTGGAGGAATGCCTACTTATCAGCTTGGAGCAAAATACCCTTATGACATTTTAACTCCCTTCCATTATTTATTTAGATTTATCCCAAGACCTGCTCATACACTTTTCCTTTATCTAATTTCAATGTATCTCCTTCTGTTAGTTTTAAAAGTGCCTTGGAGAATTTCATTAATTGGATCTTTAGCTTTTGGATTATCCACATACTTATTAATCATATTACAAGTAGGGCATAACACTAAAGCTCTTGCAATTTCTTATATCCCTTTGGTTATCTCTGGGTTAATATTAATAAAACAGAACAAGAAAATCTTAGGTTTTATATTAAGCCTTATAGCAATCTCTTTGCAAATAAGAGCAAATCATTATCAAATGACATATTATCTATTATTTATAATAGGTTTATTCTTCATTGTCTATTTAATAGACTCATATAAAAAGGGTGAGATAAAACCTTTTATTAAAAGCATTTCTCCATTTTTCTTAGCTGGTATACTTGCTATGGGTTTAAATGCACCAAATCTTTTATCCACTTATGAATATTCTAAGTTTAGTACTAGATCAGCTAGTGAATTAAAATTTGACTCTTCAGGTTGGCCAAAAGAAAAAACTACAGGTTTAGATTATGATTATATAACTCAATATAGTAGTGGTATATTTGAAAGTCTTAATATAGTTATCCCAAGAATTCAAGGTGGTGCCTCAAGAGAAGATGTTGGGACTAATTCTGATTTATATAAGTTTTTAATTGAGAACAATATCCAAAATGATCAAGCCTCAAATTTTACAAAGGCAGTTCCTACATATTGGGGAGAGCAACCTATATTAGAAGCTCCAGCATATATTGGGATTTCAGTATTTCTTCTTTTTATCTTATCACTTTTTACAGCAAGGGGGCCTACAAAATTTTGGTTACTATCCTGTGTAATCATTTCATTATTATTATCATGGGGAAAAAATTTCCCTCTATTAACTGATCTGTTTATTGAATATTTCCCTATGTATAATAAATTTAGAGCCGTCTCTTCTATCCAAGTTATACTTGAGTTTGCAATTCCTTTATTAGCATCTCTTGGTTTATATAAATATTTAAAGAATGATGATTATAAAAACTTAAATAAGGCATTGATTATTGTTATTATTCCTCTTATAATTCTTCTTTTATTCAAATCTTCTATTTCATTTTTAGGGCCATCAGATGAGTATTATAAAAAGGTGTTTGGTGGTGAGATGTTAAATAAAATTATTTATGAAAGATCTTATATGTATTCTTATGATATTATAAGGGCTATGATTTTTACAGTTATTATTTATTCTATTTTAAGATTTAAATCTTTATTAGGAAATAACATTACTGTTCTTGTTATATTATTTATAGTCTTTTATGACCTTAGCTCAGTAAATAATAGATATATAGATAAAGATCTTTTCATTGATTCAAATCAAAATTATATTACAAAAAATCAAGCTGATTTAGAGATATTAAAAGATAAATCAGATTATAGAGTATATGATGCTTCTCAAGGTTTAAATGGAGCTAATACTTCGCTTTTTCATAATTCAATTGGTGGTTATCATGCAGCTAAACTTAGAAGGTTCCAAGAAGCATATGATTACTTTAGATTTCACAACAATAATGTAATGGTTGATATGCTTAATACTAAGTATGTGATTTCTGATGGAGAATCTGATAAAGAAGTTTTTATTAACGAAGATGCAGCTGGAAATGTATGGGCAGTTGATTCTATCTATTTAACTGATAGCGCAGATGAGATACTTGAAAAACTGACTAAGATTGATATTAAAACTCATGCAATTACATTTCATGACAGCTATGGTCCCGATAATATAAATCAATTTAATTCTAAAGACTTATTAGAGATAAACTTTAATAGAAATTCAAGCAATCATATTACGTATAAGTATAATGCAAATAGCCCTCAGTTATTAATTTTTTCTGAAATATATTACCCAAAAGGATGGAATGTATATCTAGATGACAATTTAAGTGAATATTTTGATGTTAATTATATTTTAAGAGCAATGCTTGTTCCTGAAGGCAAACACAAAATAGATTTTTATTTTGAACCTGAAATTGTAAAGTCGGGAATAAATGTTCGATTGATTTCAATATTACTTACCTTTAGTTTTATTGCTTATATGTTTTATAAAAAGACTAAAAAATGAGCATAGTTGTTAAACAATCATTTTTTAATTTAATCACTATTGGTATTGCATTTATAATTGGTGCAGTTAATACTCTTTATTTATATCCAACGTTTTTAGGTAGTAAGCTTCAAGGACTTGTTATAGCTTTACTTGCAATTTCTAATTTAATTCAACCATTTCTGTCATTTGGAACACAACATGCAGTTATAAGATTCTATTCTAGATATAAATCGAAAAAAGAAAAAGATGCAGTTTTAACCTTATCACTAATTATCCCATTTATAGTTACAATAATTGTAATACCAATATTTTATTTATATTATGAACAAATAAAAAATGTTTTATTCCAAAGTGAAAATGCCTTATCCAAATACGCATATGTTATACTATTTATTGCAGTTTCAACATCTTTTTTTGAAATATTCTATTCATGGGTAAGAGTAAAATTAAAATCAGTATTTGGTAATTTTCTGAAAGAGCTATATCCAAGACTACTGATTACATCTCTTTTAATATCATATACTTTAGATTTATTAAACTTTGAGAGTTTCATTCTTTTCTTAATATATGGTTATTACCTAAGGCTTTTGATAGTAATGATTTATTCATTTATTATTAATAAACCCAAGATTAATTTTTCTTTTAAAAAGGACTTTAAAGAAATTTTTAGATACTCATTTTTAATTCTTTTGTCAGGTGCTGCTTCAAGTATAATACTAGATATAGATAAATCTATGCTATCGTCAATACTTACAGTTGAAAATGTTGCATATTATTCTGTGGCAATATTTATCGCGGCTGTAATTGAAATTCCTGGAAGGGCAATGTTTCAGATATTAAGTCCTATTGTCGCTGAGGTAATAAATAAAAACAATAAAAAGAAATTACAATATTTATTAAAGAAAAGTTCAACAAACTTAGTTTTAATATCAAGTCTGTTTTTTTTGATAATTAATCTGAATCTTAATGACTTCTACGAGATGCTTAATCAGGAAGGGTATAGTAAAGGAATTCCAATTGTAATTGTTGTTTCATTTGCTAAGTTATATTCAATGTCTATTGGGTGTGTTAATAATATTATTACTAATTCAAAGTATTATTATTTCATATTCTGGTTTTCAATAATATCATCAGTCTTAGCAGTTGGATTAAATCTCTATTTAATTCAGGATTATGGAATTATTGGAGCTGCATATGCTACTTTTCTTGTTATTCTAATAATGAATTCGTTAAAACTATATTTAGTTAAAATTAAGTTTAAAATACATCCATATAGTTATGATACTATTAAAATAGCTATTCTTACAACTTTTATATATGTAATATTTCTTAATTTAAAACTCACATTTGAGCCTGTAATATCGATTGCAGTTAAATCAACATTAATTTTAATTTTATATACACTTGCTGCTTATATATTTAAATTAAGTAATGATGTAAATATATTCTTTGACAAGTTTAACAAGAACTGGTAATTAAATTTTACTTTTTAAATATCTACCAGTATAAGACTTTTTAGATTTGATTATTTCTTCAGGTGTTCCCTTTGCAATAATTTGTCCACCTTCATTACCTCCTTCAGGTCCTAAGTCAATGATATAATCTGCACATTTTATCATTTCTAAATTATGTTCTATAACCAATAAACTATGCCCCATTCTTTTTAACTTATCAAATGTAGATAGTAACTTTTTAATATCATGAAAATGCAAACCAGTGGTTGGTTCATCAAATATGAAAAAAGTTTTTTCTATTTGTTCACCCTTTGCGATAAATGAAGCCAATTTGATCCTTTGAGCTTCTCCTCCTGATAAAGTATTTGATGATTGTCCAAGAGAAACATAACCAAGTCCTACAGATTGAAGTGGGATTAATTTATTCACAATCCTATTCTGATTATATTTTCTAAACAATGAAATTGCATCATCTACTGTCATATTAAGAAGCATATCAATACTAATTCCATTATATTTTATATCTAAAACTTCATCTTTAAATCTTTTTCCGTTGCAAGTTTCGCATTCTAGCTCTACATCAGCCATAAATTGCATTTCTATTTTTATTTTACCCTCTCCCTTACATTCATCACATCTTCCCCCATCAGTATTGAATGAAAAAACCTTAGGTTTAAATTCTCTTTTTATTGCTAAAAGCTGTTTTGAATATAAAATTCTTATATCATCATAAACTTTTAAATAAGTAATTGGATTAGATCTTGAAGATCTGCCAATAGGATTTTGATCAATAAATACTGCGGATTTAATTTTACTTAGATCACCTGAAATATAATCAAAATCACCTGGTTTTTGAGAATAATCTTTAAAGTAATTTAAAAGGGCAGGATAGATTATTCTTTTAACTAAAGTGCTTTTTCCACTTCCTGAAACACCGGTTATCATTGATAAACATCCTAAAGGAATTTTTAAATTAATGTTTTTTAAATTATGTTCTTTAGCTCCTTTAACTTTAATAAAATATTTTGATTTTTTCCTTTCTCTTTTAAATTCAATTGTATCAATTTTATTTAAATATTGTGATGTTAAAGAATTCCCTTTTAGAATATTCTTTAAACTCCCAGTTGCAACAATTTCACCTCCAAATGAACCTGCTTTAGGACCAATATCAATTATATGATCAGCAGATAAAATTATCTCTTCATCATGTTCTACTATAATAACAGTATTTCCTATATCTCTAAGGTTTTTTAATATTTTTATTAATCTATTATTATCTCTACAATGCAATCCTATTGAGGGTTCATCTAATATATAAGTTGACCCAACGAGACTGCTCCCAAGTGAAGATGCAAGATTAATTCTTTGTGTCTCTCCTCCAGATAATGTATTTGCTTTCCTATTCAATGTTAAATAACCAAGGCCGACATTTAACATATAATCTATTCTGTTTTTTATTTCTTTTATAATTCGATTTGAAATCTCTGAGTCTATCTTATTTAATTTTATTGTTTTAAAAAACACCTCTAATTCACTTATTGACATTTTAAGGATATCAGGTAAGTTTTTATTATCAATTTTTACATAATAAGTCTCTCTTCTTAGTCTACTTCCATTACAGATATTACATAGTGTTTTTCCTCTATATCTGGATAAAATAACACGATTTTGTATTTTATAATTCTTTCTTTTAATTTTTTTAAAAAACTTTTCAATTCCTATGAAGTATTCATTACCAATCCATAGAATTTCCTTTTCTTCATTATTTAAATCTTCATATGGTTTGTGAATAGGGAAATTGAACTCATCTGCATTATTTATTAATTTCATATAATATCTTCGTAGTCCAGTCCCTCTCCAAGGTGCAATTGCATCATCATGAATGGATAATGATTTATCAGGAATAACTAAGTCCATATCAATTCCTATTGTTTCTCCAAAACCTTCACAGTTTTTGCAAGCTCCAAAAGGATTGTTAAAACTAAAAAGATTTAAGCTAGGTTCTATGAAATCAATATTATCTAGTTCGAATTTATTTGAAAAATCATGAATTTTTTTTGAATCAATCTCGTAGATAGAACAATAACCCTTACCCTCATATAAAGCTAATTCTATTGAATCAGAAATTCTCTTCTTAAAATCAAGATTATTTTTTGTAATTAATCTGTCAATTACAAGACTAAAATTAGTTAAATCTAAATCTATTTTGTCATTTAGATTATAAACCTCACCAGATTTAAAAATCCTTGCAAATCCTTGTTGTTTAAGGATATTTATCTTTTTTAATCCAGTAGCATTATCTTTTGAATCAACTGAACATAGAAGTAAAATTTTTTTATCAACTCCTAGGTTTAATATAAAATCTATAACATTTGATGCTGATTCTTTTTTAACAATTTTATTAGAAATCGGAGAATAAGTTTTTCCTATTCTAGTAAAAAGTAATTTTAGGTAATCATAAATCTCTGTCTTTGTCCCTACAGTTGACCTTGGATTTGAAACGTTTATCTTCTGTTCAACTGCTATAGCAGGTGAAATACCTTTTATATAATCTACTTTAGGTTTATTTAACTTACCCATGAATTGCCTTGCATAAGAAGATAAACTTTCAATATATCTCCTTTGTCCTTCTGCATATAAAGTGTCATAAGCAAGAGTTGATTTTCCTGAACCAGATAAACCAGTTATTACAGTCAATTTATTTCTTGGAATTACTGCATCAATATTCTTAAGGTTATGAAGCTTAGCACCCTTAATTATTATGTTTTTTTTAGGGTCAGCTTTTAAAATATCACTCATGATTAATTGTCAGAAATGCAAAATTACTCAATAACGAGAGGATTTCAACATATGTTTGTAAATAATATTAAGAAAGTCCTAAAAATACTGGGGTTTTGTAAAATCTAAATTTTTATAGTTATGTAAGATTATAGATTTTTCTTCTATAAATGTGGCGTATATGTGGTTTTTAAAAAAAATAAATACACCAATCTTTCCTTTTGAATTCATATAATTAATAATATATTTAAAATTAAACTTTTAATATTATAATAAAAACTATTATTATGCCTTTAGTTACGCCTTTACCATCGGATTATGATTCTGAAACTAAAAAATTAGCGGAATTCTTTAACGAAACACTTGGGTTTTGTCCAAACTCTGTTCTTACCATGCAAAGACGACCTGAAATAAGTAAAGCTTTTATTAATTTAAATAAGGCTGTTATGTCGAACAAAGGCCGAGTAACATCAGCGCTTAAACGAATGATTGCTTGGGTTTCAAGTAATTCTACAGGTTGTAGATATTGTCAAGCACATGCTATTAGGGCCGCAGAACGTTATGGTGCAAAACAAGAACAATTAGATAATATTTGGAATTTTAGAATACATGATTCTTTTAATGATGCTGAACGTGCCGCGCTAAATTTCTCTTTGGCCGCTTCACAAGTTCCAAATACTGTAGATCAGACAATAATACAAGAATTGCATAAGCATTGGGATGAAGGTGAAATTGTAGAAATTCTAGGAGTAATTTCTTTATTTGGATATTTAAATCGATGGAATGATTCTATAGGGACTTCTATTGAAGAAGGAGCTATTGAGAGTGCTGAAAAGTACTTACAGAAAACAGGATGGGTAAAAGGCAAACATGTCTAATTCTTTTTACAATTTGTATATTAATATTATCCCGAATTGAACCTTTTCCATACCTCTAATGTAAAAAAAATACTTTTTATTAACAATGATGTTTTTAAAAGTAGGGTAGTGGAATTCGATTGTGGCTATTGTGTGTCTAAAAAAATGAAACCTTTGTGAAGTATTAATTTTATTGAGCTTTACTAGTCTTGTAAAATTACTCAATAAGTTTATTAATTATGCTCTTCCTGCCAATAGTTTTTGTAATTATATCATTGCTTATATCCCAACCTCTTGCGGGCGAATATTCTCTACCATAGTATATAATTCTTAAATGAAGACTATTCCACTTTTCTTTTGGAAAAATTCGTTTAGCATCTTTTTCAGTTTGAACTACATTTTTTCCATTTGATAATCCCCATCTGTACATAAGTCTATGTATATGAGTGTCAACCGGAAATGCTGGTATTCCAAATGCTTGAGAAATAACTACAGATGCAGTTTTATGACCTACTGCAGGTAAACCCTCTAAATCTTCGAGTTTTTTAGGAACTTTTCCTTGATGTTTTTTAATTAAGATTTTAGATAACCCCCATATCCCTTTAGATTTAGCCGGAGAAAGACCTACAGGTTTGATAATCTCTCTAATCTCATCAATAGATAATTTTATCATGTCATTCGGGTTATTAGCTTTTCTAAACAAATGAGGAGTTATCTCATTTACCTTTTTGTCTGTGCTTTGAGCAGATAAAAGAACTGCAATTAATAGAGTATATGGATCTTTATGATTTAGAGGAATTTCTAATTTTGGGTAAAGTGTCTCTAACTCAGTTATTAAAAAACTCACTTTCTCTTTTAATCTCATTTATGTATTTTTGTTTAAAAATATATTATGTTAAAAATAGGAGACAAAATACCAAATTTAGATTTAATTACACATAAGGGTGAAAAAATAAATTTAAACGATTTAAAAGGAAAAAAAATAGTTCTATTTTTTTATCCAAGAGCTAACACACCTGGCTGTACAGCTGAAGCATGTAATCTTAATGATAACTATTCTTATTTTAAAAATAAAGGTTATGAAATAATTGGTGTAAGTCCTGATGAAGTTAAGAAGCAAAATAATTTTGCAGATAAATTTGGATTTAATTATAATCTTATTGCTGATGATTCAAAAGAACTAATTGAAGCTTTTGGTGTGTGGGGAAAGAAAAAGTTTAGAGGTGAAGAGTATTTTGGTGTAATAAGAACGACATTTATTATTAATGAAGAGGGGTTAATTGAAAGAATTATTGAAAAAGTTAATACTAAAGAACATTCTTCTCAAATATTAGCAGACGACTAATTATTTATACCCAAACATTTTCTTTTTAATTATCATTTCTGATATACCTGCTGGCACTTTATCTTCCCAGCCGCCCTTGTTTTCTTTTATTTTTTTAAGAATATTCTTTGAATAGATTTTAAGATACTCAGGAGTGAAGTTTTTTATATCTAGAATTTTATTATTGTATTTAAAGTATTTGTAAAATTCTTTAACCTTTGGTTTTAATTTTAAATTATCAGAATTTATATAACCTTTTTCTTCACCATTCTTAGCAGGGTAAAGGTATATTTTCATATTATTAATAAAGATATTTCCAAATGCTTCAAGAATTCCTCCTCGGAGATCATCATAATACTGATCATCAAAGATTTCAACAAAATTTATAACACCCATTGTTAAACCTAACTGTTTTTTAGTGTATTGTGTCAAGTATTTTACAAGCTTATAATATTCTTTAAAATTTGAAATCAAAACAGTATGACCTAGAGAACATAGCAATTTTGCTCTATCAAGAAAGTCACTATCTTCTATTTCACCAGTAGATCTTAAATTAGATAATGTTATCTCAAATAGTACTATCGTATCTTCAGGTTTTACATTCTTTTCTTTAATAAAAATTTCATATGATTTTTTAAACATTTCTTCATTCACCTTGGTCACTGGTCTAAAACTCCCTCTAAGTGTTAATATGTTCTTTTTATATAAAACTTGTGCTGGAAGAACATTCTTTCCATCTTTATTAAACATTACTGCATCTGTCATTCCTAGTTTTATAAGTTCAAGGCTAAGAAGTCTATTGTCTATTTCTTTGAAAAGAGGTCCATTAAAATTTATTGTATCTATTTCGATTGCATCTTTATCTATACCATCATATAAATATTTCATGATTTTAAGTGGATCATCATGTTTATAAAAAGCACCATAGATTAGATTTACTCCCATTATTCCAAGAACTTCTTGTTGAAGTTTTGCTTCATTCTGCTTAAATCTAAAATGAAGGGATATTTCAGAAGAGTCATCATTAGGTGAAGTTTGAAATCTAATCCCCATCCAACCATGACCTTTAAATTTTTTTACAAAATCAATTGTCGCAACAGTATTTGCATAAACAAAGAAAAATCTTTCAGGATGTTTTTTTCTTGAAATTCTCTTCTCTAATAAATCCATTTCATGATCAAGCATTTTATTAAGACGGTTTTGAGTAACGTATCTTTTACCTTCTTCTTTTCCATAAATTTGATCACTAAAATTTTTATCATAAGCACTAATTGATTTCGCAACTGTTCCAGAAGCGCCTCCAGCTCTATAGAAGTGTCTTACAACCTCTTGACCAGCACCAATTTCAGCAAAGGTTCCGTAAATATTATCGTTTAGATTAATCTTTAATGATTTCTTCGTAATTGAAGGTTCTGGATCTAGTTGTTTATCACCTGGTAGAATGACAGCCATTCTTAGTTTTTTACAAAATTACAAAGATTGTTTAACTTAAAGCAATAAATTGTAATAGATTTAACTAATGTTTAGGATGACTTTTTTAGGTACTGGTACTTCACAGGGAATACCTGTTATAGGTAGTGATCATCCTGTTTCCCTAAGTGATAATTCAAAAGATAAGAGACTTAGATCTTCAGTATTACTTAATTGGGATAATTTTAATCTAATTATTGATTGTGGTCCAGACTTTAGGCAACAGATGCTAAGATATAATTGTAACAAACTTGATTCAATAATATTTACACACGAACATGCTGATCATACATCAGGAATAGATGATATAAGACCTTTTTGTTACAGACAAGGTAAGATTCCTATTTATTTGCACAAAAGAGTATTAAATTCACTTGAAACAAGATTTGCATATATTTTTAATAAAAATCAAAGATATCCAGGATCCCCGGAATTTAATATTAACCTTATTAATAAAGAACATAAATTTGAAGTAGGAGGTAAGATAATTACTCCAATTGAAGTATTACATCAAAAACTACCTGTTTTAGGCTATAGAATTGATAATATTGCATATTTAACAGATGTTAAGACAATAGAGGATAAAGAGCTTGATAAAATTCATGATCTTGATGTATTAGTTTTAAGTGCCTTAAGATTTAAACCTCATCCTACTCATTTGAATATCGATGAAGCAATTCAAATCATTAATAAAATAAAACCTAAAAAGACATATTTAACTCATATTAGTCATGATATGGGATTTCATGATGAGGTCTCAGAAAAACTCCCAGAAAATGTTTATTTATCTTATGATGGTCTTGAGATTGATTTGGATTAAAGATTTGTAGTCTCTATCCATTTAATAATACTAGATAAATTTTCCTGATTAATTGTATGTCCTGAAGGAAATTCTTCAAAAGTTATATTATCATTAGATTCTATCAATTCTAATATTGTTTCTTTAACTAGATCAATTGGGATTATATCATCATATAATCCATGAGAAGTGTATGTTAAAATATTATTGTGATTATCAATTTTATAATCAAAAACATTTATATATGAGCTAATAGGTAAAATTCTTCTAATGTTTTCAGAATAATCTAGACCTAGTTTCCAGCAAATACTACCTCCCTGACTAAAACCAAGAACAGTAGCATCTGATTTATTTAATTCAAACTGAGTAGATAGCTTATTTATATTTTTAATAATGACTTCAGCAATTTTATCAACGTCATCTTCATTTTTATAATATGATTTATTAATTATATCTTCCTGGTTTACTTCAAACCATGTGAATCCGCCAAATGGTAATGAAATAGGAGCTTCTAAAGAAATTATTGTATGATTTTTAGGTAAGTATCCTTCTAATGAGAATAAGTCTTCTTTATTACTTCCATAGCCATGAAGTAAGAATATGCTTGGACTATTTTCTTTATTTTCTGAATGTCTAATCAGATATTTTAAATCCATAGCTTATTTTCGCATAAACTATCATTATTTATTGCTCCATATACCTTTCCGTTCATTTTCTGACCAATAAATGCACAATTTTTAGAAGTTGATAATATATGATCTTCCTCAAATCTGTATGAGAAATCAGGATCAAATAACGCCATTTCTGCATTAGACCCAACTTGTATTTTATTCTGAGTAATTGATAGTTCGCTTTTCCTCCTAGTTAAAATATCAATAACCTTGTCTAGTGGGAAAATATTTGATAAAACTCCAAATACACATTCTAATCCAATACTTCCTGAAAGAGCATTGTCAAATTCTACTTTTTTATTATCAATATCAATAGGTTCATGCATACTTGTTACATAATCTATTGTACCATCAAGTAGTGCATCTTTTAATAAATCTGAATCTTTTTTAGATCTAAGTGGGGGCGATAATTTTAGGTTTGTATTATAATCTGATAAGTCATCATCATTTAAAATTAAATGAGCTAAACTAACACTTGAGGTTATGTTCAATCCTTTTTTCTTTGCATCTCTAATCATACCTATACTTTTAGCTGTTGAAATATAAGGGATGTGTAGCATTCCGCCTGTATACTCAAGAATTTCAAGATCTCTATAAACTTGTATTGATTCAGAAATATTAGGTAAACCTTTCAAACCTAAAGATGTGCTAATTAAACCCTCATTCATTACACCATTAGAGGATAAGCTTTCATCATTAGAGTAAGAGATAACTAATCCTCCAAAACTTTTTGAATATTCAAGAGCAATTTTCATTAGACTTGAATCTTTTATTGATTTTTTATGATCTCCATAAGCAATAGCTCCAGCTAATTTCATATCATATAATGGTGCTAGCTCTTGGCCTTTAGCATTCAAAGTCAAATTGGCTATAGGATAAAGTCTGGTAGTGTGATTTATTGATTTTTTAATTATATGAGAAACTGATGAGTGAGAGTCAGTTAGGGGTTTAGTATTTGGATTTAATAAAACAGAAGTAAAACCACTTGATGCAGCAGTAAGAAGTCCATTCTCAATACTTTCTCTCTCTTCATAACCTGGTTCGCCAAAAGAGACTGATGTGTCAAGCCAACCCCTTGATACATGAAGATTTTTATACTTTATTATTTTATCTGCTTTGGATTCAATTTTATCAGAAATCTCTGTAATAACACCATCTTCAATTAATATATCCTTTACTTTGAAATTTAAGTCACTTGTATTATCAACAAGTGTTGCTGATTTTATAAGAAGTTTCATACTTTCTAGGGAAATTTCCCCTGACAAAATTAATAAACTAATTTATATAAGAGACAAAGACTAGATTAAAACTTTTCGTTAACGCCTAATCCAAATAATGCAAAATCATATTTTACAGGATCCTTTTTGTCCATCTCTCTTAATTTTAAATCTAATTCATTTACAGCTAAAGAATCATTTTGATTTCTTTTTAACAAACCAAGTTTTCTAGCTGTATTACCTGTATGAATATCTAATGGACATGATAGTTGAGAAGGAGATATAGATTTCCATATTCCAAAGTCTATACCTTTATTATTTGATCTCACCATCCATCTTAAAAACATATTAAACCTTTTTGCAGCTGATCCATTTAATGGATCAGGTAAATGCTTTTTTGTCCTTTGTGGATGATCTAATTCAAAAAATTTTTTTTTAAAATTTGATATTCTCACTTGAAGATTATCTCCACTTTTACTATTAGACATAATACCTTCTAAACCATTATAATTAGTATAAATATTCTTAAGTGATTTAATGAAATAGATTAAATCTTCTGAGTTAAATGTTCTATGAATAGTACCTTTTATTCTTTTTAAGTCTTGATATGAATGATTTATTATAAAATCGTAAGGTGAAGATTCTAGAAAGTTTATTATTTTATATCCACTGTTAATTATAGACTTTCTATTTCCCCAGGATATTATTGATATAAGAAAACCTGAAATTTCAATATCTAACTTATTATCATATTCATGTGGAATTATAATAGGATCAGTTTGAATAAATTCTTTTTGTTGATAAAATTCTGCTTTTTCGTCAAGAAATTCTTTTAATTCTAATAAAGTCATTATATGATTTTACCATCATTAATTACAATTTGTCTATCAGCTTTTTTAGCAAGTGATTGATTATGAGTAACAATTATAAATGTGCAATTAATTTTTTTTCTTAAATCAAAAAAAATATCATATAATATTTCTGAATTTTTAGAATCTAGATTACCACTAGGTTCATCAGCAAGAATGATCTTAGGATTATTTATTAATGCTCTAGCAACAGAAACTCTTTGTCTTTCTCCACCAGATAAAGTTGCTGGTTTTTTATCTAATTTATCTATCAATCCTAATTCTTTAAATAAAGATATAGCTCTTTCCTTTATATTGTTATTCTTACCTATCCACGCAGGAAGGCAAACATTTTCCAAGCATGTGAATTCAGGAAGCAATTCATGAAATTGAAAAACAAATCCTATGTTTTTATTTCTAAAGTTTGAAAGTTCTTTATCATTTAATCCAAAAATATCTCTCTCACATATCATAAGTTTTGAGTCATTATTATCATCAGGTGTCTCAATTGTTCCAAGTATATTTAGGAGAGTGGTTTTACCTGCACCTGAAGGACCAGAAATTGATATGATTTCCCCTTGATTAATGGAAAGATTAATTTCTTTAAGAACTTTTGTCCCATCAAAACTTTTAGAAATATTTTTCGCTAATAATATGTTTTTCATAATTTTACAATATTAATATTTTTACTTTAGAATCTAAGATGATAAGGACTATATATTTTGGTGGAGGTTGTTTTTGGTGTGTAGAATCAATATATCTTAAACTTAAAGGAGTTGTTGATGTTAAGCCTGGATACATGGGTGGAACAACTATTAATCCAACATATGAGGAAGTTTGTGAAGAAAATACAGGTCATGTTGAGGTTGCAAAAGTAGCTTTTGATGAAACTCTAAAATTAATAGACTTATTAAAGGTTTTTTTTTCAATTCATGATCCAACTACAATTAACAGGCAAGGTGCTGATGTTGGAGCTCAATATAGATCAGCTATTTTTAGTGAAATTTCTGATAGAGCTGAAATAATTGACTTTATTAAAACTATTGAGAAATCATCCTTATTTAAAGATAATATTGTTACTGAAGTAAATGAGGTTGTTGACTTTTATGAAGCAGAAGAATATCATCATAATTACTTTAATAATAATCGGGAAAACAGCTATTGTAAAATTGTAATCTCTCCAAAAATTAAAAAATTTCAGGACAACTTTTCTTCTCTAATCTCTAAATAAAATTCCAACATTTTTGAATTGATCATATAATTGTATGATAAAAATCATTTTAATCATCATTCAGACTATATTAATTTGTTTCATTAACAAATGAATGAGCAAAAACTGAATTTATCTATTTTTATAATTCTTATCCTTCTTTTTACAGTACTTACTTATATTGTATATACTAGGGGTACTGAAAATAATAATTCAACTAGGATGAACACAAGTGCTATAAAAGGTAAAGCACTTTGGCAAAAAAACAATTGTACATCTTGTCATCAAATATATGGTCTGGGTGGTTATTTAGGTCCTGATCTAACAAATGTTTACAGCAGATATAGTAACGGAGTAAAGAGTTTTCTTAATGCTGGTGTAGGGTCGATGCCAGTATACAATTTCAGTGACCAAGAACAAGAGGATCTGTTAGAGTTTTTTAAATCGTTAAATGAAAGTGGTTTTTATCCAAATAAAGATGTTGAAAAAACATGGTATGGAAATATTAAAATAAGGGATAAGACAAAATGAATAAAAAAATACATTTTAGTTTTCTAATATTAGGAATTATTTCACTTAAACTTGGTCTACTTTTTGGATTACTAGCAGGAGCTCAATATATGGTTCCTGCATTTCTCAAAGAAATAATTCCATTTTCTCAAATGAGAGAGTTACATGTATCAATGGTCATGTCATGGATTATTTTAGCAGCCACTGGTTGCGTTTACTATTTTATTTCTATTGATAATAAACTTGCATTTCCAAAACTTGAAAAAGCGCACCTAATCATTTTTGGACTTACTGGAATTTTTATTTTGATTTCCATATTTACAAATAATATGGGTGGTCGAGAATACATGACTTATAATCCTCTATTATTTTTTCCAATTATTATAGGATGGATTTTGTTTGCAATAAATTACTATCAAACTATCAAAGAAAAAATAGTTTATGGTCCAGTTTATTTATGGATGTGGATGACGGGTATTTTATTTATGATATTAACATATTCAGAGGCACACTTATGGATATTTTCATTTTTTAAAGGTGATGTGATTAAGGATATAACAGTACAATGGAAATCCTATGGGGGCATTTTTGGCTCGTGGAATATGCTTATATATGGAACGGCTATTTACGTAATGAGTAAAATAAAAGGTGATGATAAAATTGCTAAAGGTAAAATTGCATTCTTCTTTTATTTTTTAGGACTAATAAATTTAATGTTTGGATGGGCACATCACACATATATTATACCTCATAAACCATGGATTCGAATTTTAGCTTATGGAATATCAATGACTGAATGGATTATTCTTGGATCTATGATATTAAATTGGAGAAAATCCTTGAATCAAAAACAGAAAATTAATAGTCAAGCATATAAATGGCTTTTATCTACTGATGTTTGGATATTTCTTAATCTGGTTTTAGCATTATTAATTTCAATTCCAACAATTAATTTATTTACACATGGAACTCATATAACTGTTGCTCATTCAATGGGAACAACCATAGGTATAAATTCAACAATACTAATTGCAGCAATCTTTTATGTAGTTTCAAAAGAAAACAAGTTTTTTTTAAATAGGTATAGAAAAAGATTAAATATTGCTTTTTGGTTATTCCATATTTCATTTTTTATTTTTTGGAGTTCATTGTTATACTCAGGTTATTTAAAAGTAATTTGGGATCAAATGGATGTCACTAAAACTTCATTTAGTGAATTTTTTGCTGATTTAAAACCAGTTATTCATGTTTTAGTTAGTGGTGGACTATTTCTGTTTATTTCTATTGAGTTCATTACAAATCCATTGATTAAAGCTCTAATAAATAAATCCAAAAAGGAGAGAATTAGTAAATAAAAAAAAACCTTAATTAAAAGAGGGAATGGGAATAAGTAATTATATGATAAATATCATTTCCAAAAAAGATAGAATTAAATAATTTGGTCTAATAGATTAATAAAAAATGAAAGAAAAAACAATTGCTGACATAGTAACTGCAGATATTAGAACAGCGTCAATTTTTAAAAGACATGGAATTGATTTCTGTTGTGGAGGAGGTAAGATTTTATCTGATGTTTGTAAGGAAAAAAAAATAAGAGTTTCAAAAATTACAAATGATATTGAAAAATTAAATTCCACTAAAAATGAAAAAAATTATAATAAAATGAGTGTTAATGCACTTATTAAGCATATCATAGAAACTCATCACAAATATGTAAAGGAAAAGATTCCTACAATTAAAGATTTTGCAAAAAAAGTTTCAAAAGTTCATGGTAAAAATTATCCTGAAACAAATTTAATTTATCATTTATTCCTCAGATTATCAGATGAACTTTTAGATCACATGAATAAAGAAGAAGAAATACTTTTTCCAAAAATCAAGATACTAATAGACAAGACCTACAGTAAATCTGTTTTCTTCTCATATGGAACAATTTTAAATCCAATAAAAATGATGGAAATGGAACATGAAAGTGCCAAAAAAGTTCTTAAAGAAATTGAAGAATTAAGCAATAAATATACCCCACCTCTAAGTGCATGTAATACATATAGGGCATTATATAATAGTTTAGAAGAATTTCAAGATGATTTGCATATTCATATTCATCTTGAGAACAATATCCTATTTCCAAAGGTGCTTAAGTTTGATGATTAAATCATCTTTTAGTTTCCTAATCCCTAAATAAAATTCCTAAACCTAAGAATTTCATAAATTTTTTAAAAAACTTAAAGAAGAAGTTGAATTGAAAAAAAATAAATCCAAAAAATAATAATAGAACTTGGTAAATAGGGAAAAGAATTAATATTCTTAATAGCCATGATAAAAGTGGGTTAAGCCCATCAAGATCTCCAAAAATAAATAATATTACAGGTTTTGTAATTAAGACACTAAATGATCCTGTAATAGCAAAAACAATGCAGATAATAAATAATTGAAAATTTGAGGTTATTCCCCACTTCTCTTTTAATCTTTTCATTTTAGTGTTTCTATAATCTTTTCTGCTAACTCAACGCCAATTCTATCTTGAGCTTCAAGTGTAGCCGCTCCAATATGAGGTGACAATGAGATTTTTGAATTCATCAATATTTTAATTTTAGGTTTAGGTTCATTCTCAAACGTATCTATTGCAGCAAATGCAAGTTTATCTGAATCTAATGCTTTTAACAGTTCTTCCTCATTAACAACGCCTCCTCTAGCAAGGTTAAGAATTCCTGATCCATTTTTCATTAGATTTATTTCCTTCTTATCAATTAAATATTTCTCTGTACCAGGCACATGAAGAGTTATAAAATCCGAATTTTTTAATAAAAAGTCAATTTTTGATGAGGTTAGTTTGAAATTCACTTTTTGATTATCAAAAAACTGTATGTTAATTTCTTGCTCTTCAAACAATTTGTCAGAGAATAGTACTTTCATCCCTATTCCAATTGCTATTTTGGCAACTTCTTGACCAATTCTTCCAAATCCTATGATACCAATAGTTTTACCTGAAAGTTCACTGCCTCTTGCATAAGTTTTTTTTAAATCTTTAAAATGAGTGTCTCCTTCTATCGGCATATCTCTGTTTGAATTATGAATGAATCGAACACAACCAAAGAGGTGAGAGAAAACTAATTCTGCAACAGATTTAGAAGACGCAGCTGGTGTGTTTATAACGTTTATACCTTTTGATTTAGCATAATCTACATCTATATTATCCATCCCAACACCACCTCTTCCAATAATCTTTAATCCATTACACCCATCAATAATATCTTTCCTGACCTGTGTAGCACTTCTTACCAATAATACTGTAACATTATTTTTATTGATATATTCAGGTAATTGTTCTTGTGCTACTTTGGTAAACTCAACTTCAAAGCTATTTTTTTCTAATAGTTCTATTCCTGATTTTGATATTCCATCATTAGCTAATACTTTCATTTTTTATTAATTAAAGATTCAACTTCTTTCATACAAGTAACTAAAACTTCAACACTACCTATTTGAAGCGCATTGTATAAAGAAGCCCTATAGCCACCAACAGATCTATGTCCATTAATTCCAATAACGCCACTTTCTTTACAAATTTTTTCAAATATTTCAGAATTATTATTATCTGTTAAATTAAAGGTTACATTCATATTACTTCTATCTTCATTTTCTACAAATCCAACAAAGCATGAATTATTATCAATTTCATCATATAAAATATCTGCTTTAGTTTTATTGTCTGATTCAATGCTTTCTAACCCCTTCGTTTTAATTTCTCTTAAATTAAGCAAACATGCATATATTGAAAAAACCGGTGGAGTGTTAAATGAACTGTCTTTATCTATATGGATTTTATAGTTTAATATCGAAGGTATCTCCCTTTGTATTTTCTTAATAATTTCCTTTTTAATTACCACTAGTGTTGTGCCAGCAGGTCCAAGATTCTTTTGAGCTCCAGCGTAAAATAGATCGAAAACTGAATAATCAATATCTCTAGAGAATATATCAGAACTCATGTCAGCTATTATTGATTGATTAAAATTTGGTATAGACTTGAATTGAGTTCCATAAATAGTGTTATTTGTTGTTAAATGAACATAGTCAAGATCAGATGTATTGTTGTAATTTTTAGGTATATAATTATAATTTTTATCTTTTGAGGATGCTAATTCAATAACATTTCCAAAAAGTTTTGCCTCTTTCATAGCTTTAGCTGACCAGCTCCCAGTGTTTATATAACCAGCATTATTATATAGAAAATTATATGCAACCATTAAAAACTGAGTACTTGCTCCACCTTGGAGAAATAGACTTGAATATTCATTTGAATCTAGTTTGGCAATATTTAGAACAAGTTCTCGAGCTTCACTAAAAATATCTTTAAACTGATTGCTTCTATGCGAAATCTCAAGTATCGATAATCCAGATTCATTAAGATTAAGTATTGATTTGGATGTTTTTTCAAAAATGTTTTTTGGTAGTACAGAAGGTCCAGCGTTAAAATTGTGAAGTTTTTTGCTCATAATTTCAGTGCAAATATCTAAACTTACATTTAATTATCAACCTAGAAATTCTATTTTATGTACAAATTGTTAACAAAGATTAAATATTTGATATTATTTTTGCATTTTGAAAGATAACAAGTGGCTATAATAATAACAGAAGAATGTATTAACTGTGGAGCATGTGAACCAGAATGTCCAAATAATGCTATATACGAGGGTTTAGAAAAGTGGACGTATGAAAAAGGAACTAATTTATCAGGTAATATTGTATTGCCAAAAGGCAATGAAGTAGATTCAGATATTGAGAATGACCCTATATCTGATGAAGTTTTCTTTATTGTGCCAGACAAATGTACAGAATGTAAAGGTTTTCATGAAGAGCCACAATGTGCAGCAGTATGCCCAGTTGATTGTTGTGTTCCAGATGAAGATAATATAGAGTCAGAAGATGAACTTTTGGCTAAACAAAAATTTATGCATGATTAATTAAATGAAAGCAGGAATAGTAGGATTACCCAATGTTGGTAAATCAACATTATTTAATTGTTTGTCTGATAACAAAGCTCAAAGTGAAAACTTCCCTTTTTGTACTATAGATCCTAACATTAGTATAATTAATGTTCCAGATTCAAGACTTTATCATTTAAGAAAAATAGTAGAACCAGAAAAAATAATTCCAACAACTGTTAAAATAGTTGACATTGCAGGATTAGTTAAAGGTGCAAGTAAAGGGGAAGGCTTAGGTAACAAATTTCTTTCTAATATAAGAGAAACAGATGCTATACTTCATATTTTAAGATGCTTTGATGATCCTAATATTGTTCATGTTGATGGGAGAATAGACCCTGTTAATGATAAAGAAATAGTTCAATATGAGTTGCAGTTAAAAGATTTAGAGATAGTAAACAAGCGTTTAGAAAAATTAACAAAGACTCTACGATCAGGAAATGATGATTCAAAGAAAGAGATAATAGTCCTGGAAAAAATAAAATATAATTTAGAAAATTCTACTATTAATATAAATAACTTTACAGATGATGATTATTTAACTTTTATTAAACCTCTTGAATTAATTACATTTAAACCTGTTTTGTATGTTTGTAATGTTAGCGAAAAAGATTTATTGGTTGATAATGAATATGTCAAAAAGGTTAAAGATTTTGCTGCTGCAGAAAATGCTGAAGTTATTCTTATATCCGCAAAAATAGAATCAGAGATAAATGAACTAGATTCATTTGATGAGAAGAAAATCTTTTTAGAGGATATTGGTATGAAAGAACCGGGGTTTAATAAACTGATTAGATCTACATATAAGCTACTCAATCTTCATACATTTTTTACTGCAAGTAAAAAAGAAGTTAAAGCATGGACAGTAGGAATTGGAAAAAACGCATATGATGCAGCTGGTCAAATTCACTCTGATTTTCAGAAAGGTTTTATTTGCTCTGAAGTCATCTCTTATAATGATTACATATATAATGGATCAGAAATAAAAGCTAAAGAAGCTGGTAAAATGAGGTTAGAAGGAAAAGATTATGTAGTAGAAGACGGAGATATAATGCACTTTAGATTTAACATTTAGTATATTTATAAAATAATGCCTGGAACCTCAAACTACACTGAAGAAAATATAAAATCGCTTGATTGGAGAGAGCATATAAGGCTTAGACCTGGAATGTACATTGGAAAGTCAGGTGATGGATCTTCCCCTGATGATGGAATTTATGTATTACTTAAAGAAGTTATTGATAACTGTATTGATGAATTTGTCATGGGTGAAGGTAAAGTTATAGATGTCGTAATAAGTGATTACTATGTTTCAGTTAGAGACTATGGTAGAGGAATTCCATTAGGAAAACTGGTTGAGGTTGTTTCTAAGATGAATACAGGTGGTAAATTCAATACAAAAGCATTTAAAAAATCTGTTGGTCTTAATGGGGTTGGCACAAAAGCTGTTAATGCATTGTCTTCAAAATTTAATGTATCATCAACTAGAGATGGAAAAACTAAAAATGCAGAATTTGAATTAGGAATTTTAAAAAATGAAAATCTTAATTCAAGTGATCAAAAGAATGGAACTTTTGTTATCTTTTTTCCAGATGAATCAATTTTTAAAAATTATAAGTATAGGATAGAGTATGTAGAGAAAATGATTAAATATTATGTTTTTCTTAATCCAGGACTTACTATAGTTATAAATGACAAAAAGTTTTTTTCAGACAATGGATTAAAAGATCTTTTAGAGGATCAAACAAATATCAATGATTTTATATATCCTATTATTCACTTAAAAGGAAATGATATCGAAGTTGCAATTACTCACAGTAGAACTCAGTATAGCGAAGAATATTATTCTTTTGTAAATGGCCAATATACCGTTCAGGGTGGGACTCATCATTCTGCATTTAGAGAAGCAATTGTTAAAACAATTAGAGATTTTTATGGTAAAAACTATGAGTCTTCAGATATAAGAAAATCAATAATCTCAGCAATTAGCATAAAGGTAATGGAGCCTGTTTTTGAGTCACAAACTAAAACAAAACTAGGTTCATCAGATATGGGCAAGGGTATGAAATCTGTAAGAGTTTTTATTAATGAGTTTGTTAAAAAGAACTTAGATGATTATTTACATAAAAATCAAGATGTAGCCCAGTTAATCCAAAATAAAATAATTGATGCAGAGAAAGAGAGAAAAGACCTCTCTGGAATTAGAAAATTAGCAAAAGAAAGAGCGAAAAGGGCAAATATCCACAATAAAAAGCTTAGAGATTGTAGAGTTCATTTAAATGAATTAAAAAAGTCAAACAGACTTGAATCAACAATTTTTATCACTGAGGGTGATTCTGCAAGTGGTTCTATAACAAAATCTAGAAATGTTAATACTCAAGCTGTTTTTAGTTTAAAGGGTAAACCTTTAAATAGTTATGGAATGTCAAAGAAAATTGTCTATGAAAATGAAGAGTTGAATTTACTTCAATCAGCACTTAATATTGAAGATAATATTGAAGATTTAAGATACAATAATATTGTTATTGCAACAGATGCAGATGTAGATGGAATGCACATTAGACTGCTAATAATAACTTTCTTTTTACAGTTTTTTCCAGAATTAATTAAAAGCGGACATTTATATATACTTCAGACGCCAATATATAGGGTTAGAGATAAACAAAACACATTTTATTGCTACAGTGAAGAAGAAAAAAATAAAATTATTAATACTTCAAAAATCAATTATGAGATTACAAGGTTTAAAGGTTTAGGTGAAATTTCACCTGATGAATTTAAGAACTTTATTGGGGAAAATATAAAACTAGATCCCGTTATAGCTGATAATTCAACCACTATTGACGAATTATTAGAGTTTTATATGGGAAAAAATACTCCAGATAGGCAACAATTTATAATTGAAAATCTAAAGGTAGAACTTGATATTGTTGAATCAAAAAAAGACTAAAAATGAATAATGATGAAATGACAAGTTTTGATGATTCAGTTTCTCTTCTTAAAGTAGGGGGAATGTATAAGGATTGGTTTCTTGAATATGCTTCATATGTAATTTTAGAAAGAGCTATACCTGATTTATTTGATGGTTTAAAACCAGTTCAAAGAAGAATTCTTCATTCAATGAATACTCTTGAAGATGGCAGGTATAATAAGGTTGCTAATATAGTGGGAACAACTATGCAGTTCCACCCTCACGGTGATGCTAGCATCTCTGATGCTATTATTCAATTAGGTCAAAAAGATTTATTAATAGATATGCAGGGTAATTGGGGAAATATATATACAGGTGACAAGGCTGCTGCATCAAGATATATTGAAGCAAGACTTTCAAAATTTGCATTAGAAGTTGTCTTCAACTCAAAGACAACTAAATGGCAGTTATCTTATGATGGAAGGAAGAAAGAGCCAATACATTTACCTATAAAGTATCCTCTACTTTTAGCTCAAGGGGCAGAAGGGATTGCTGTTGGTTTATCAACAAAGATTTTACCTCATAATTTTAATGAACTTATAGATTCTAGTATAAAGCATCTTAAAGGGAAAAAATTTAAGTTGTATCCAGATTTTCAAACGAGAGGTTTTATTGATATAAAAAATTATAATGATGGAAATAGGGGAGGGAGGATTAAAGTTAGAGCAAAACTTGAAAAACTAGATAAGAATTCTATTACTATAAAAGAAATCCCTTATGGAACAACAACTGTTTCTTTAATTGAATCAATAATTAAAGCTTCAGAAAAAGGTAAGATTAAATTAAAAAGAATAGAGGATAACACATCTTCAAATGTTGAAATAATAGTTTATTTAATATCTGGATCATCTGTTCCTAAAACTATTGATGCATTATATGCATTTTCTCAATGTGAAGTTTCTATTTCACCTCTTTCATGTATTATTTCAAATAATAAACCTGAATTCATAGGTGTTAGCGACATATTAAGAACATCAACTGAAAATACTAGAGAGCTTTTAAAAGAAGAGCTTGAAATAGAGTTAGATGAATTAAATAATCAATGGCATAACATTTCATTAGAAAAAATATTTATAGAAAATAGAGTTTATAGAGATATTGAAGATAAAACTTCATGGGAGTCAGTTTTATCAACAATTGAAGAGGGGCTTAAGCCTTATGTTAAAAAGCTCAAAAAAGAGGTTTCTCTTGATGATATAAAGAAGCTAACTGAAATACCAATTAAGAAAATTTCAAGATTTGATTTAAATAAAGTAAATAAAAAATTAAAAAACATTAACATAAATATTGATGAGGTTAATAATAACTTGGATCACATAACAGATTATGCTATAAGATATTTTGAATATTTAAAAAAGGAATATGGGAAGGAAAGAAAAAGAAAAACCCTAATTCAAGAGTTTGATGATCTAGATAAAAGGAATATATCTATAAAGAATCAAAAGCTATATGTAAATAAAAAAGATGGATTTGTTGGTACTGGCATGAAGAAAGAGGAGTATTTATTTGATTGTTCTGACCTAGATGATGTGATTGTGTTTACCAAAGAAGGTTTAATGAAGGTTATTAGAGTTGACAGTAAAGTTTTTATAGGTAAGAATATTGAAAAGGTTTTACTTTTTAATGAAGAAAACAAGAAATTAGTTTATAATCTAATTTATAGAGATGGTAAGACCGGGACTAGTTATATAAAGCGATTTAAGGTCTCTGGAGTTATAAGAGATAAGGATTATCATTTAACTCAAGGCAAGCAGGGCTCTAAACTACACTATTTTAAATATCATAAAGAGGTCGATGCGGCAGATAAGGTAATTTATAAGCTTAGTGATAATAAGTCTACAAAGAATTTAAGAATTAAAGAGTATGAAGTTGATTTTGAGGATTATACGATTAAAGGGAGGGATTCTAAGGGTAATATTGCAACTAAACATACTATTGCAAAGGTTTCTTATAAAGAGAAAAGCACTATCTCATTAGCTTCAAAAGAAGATGTGAATGAAATTGAGGTTACAGATGAAAAACAAATCTCTGATAACAAACCTCAAACTAAATTGAATTTTTAGCCCTTAATCCTTATTACTGTCCCCCTTTTTATAATTATTGGCTCATTTACTGATGAGTATTCAAAATCATAGGAATTTTCATAAGTCCTAATTATTTTAATTCTAACAGGTCTTTTTTCTTGATTTGTTTTGGGGTTTACCTTAGTTAAAACAAATTCACAATCATTTACCCAACTAATTGATGAAGAATCAATTACACTATTAAATTCTTCAATTTCATAATCTAATGTCCTTGTAAATAAAGACCTTTGAATAGTATCATTTAGTTTATAGCTAAACTCAAATTCACCCATTTTAAAGTTTTCACAATCTCTTTCAACACTATAGCATGAGGTTAATAAGAATAGGATAAAGAGTCTTTTTATCATTAATTTATTTATTCTTTAGTATTTCAAATTTATTATTTTCATAAACAAGAATTACAGATTTTACTAAATCTTCATCAATCTTTATCTCTTCCTTAGTTTCCTTTTTAAGATCTAATTCAGGAAACAATGTCATGTTATTATATTCCTGATCTTTGTCAGTGATAGGCTGAATAGGGGTTAAGACGTCACCAGAAAGAAGGTAATTAGCACTAATTCCATCAAAACTTTGTAATATCTTAATTATTAAGTCTAAGCTCGGGTTATTTCTACCGCTTAACACATGAGATATAGAGGATCTAGGAACTCCAATCTTGTCAGCAAAGGATGAATTAGTTAACCCGTGAGTAGATATAATTTTTTTAACTCGATCTATAATTTTAGAATGCTTTATCATAAATTACTACTTTCAATATATCGTATAAATAGCTGATTAACAGTTATTTAATCTTTTATAGTTCACAATTGTGAATAGCATAACCCAATTGTGAATATAATAGTAAAAGTAAAAAAAAAAATGAATAATAGTGTGTTTATAGAAATGTTTAGTTAAAATAATTAAGAAAAATTGAGTAATTTCATAAAAACCTTAATAATTATGCAAAAAATTGATGAGATAGATAAAAAAATACTTGATATCTTGATTGATAATACAAGAACACCCTTTACTGAAATAGGTAAAAGATTACTAGTTTCTGCTGGAACAGTTCATGTAAGGATTAAAAAACTTGAAGATTCAGGTATAATTAAGGGCTCTTCATTAAATCTTGATTATAATCTTTTAGGCTATAGCTTTGTGGCTTACATAGGTATTTTAGCTGACCGTTCAGGTCAAACCTATGAGATTCTTGATTCACTTAAAAAGATCCCCAACGTTACTGTTGCTCATTTAATGACAGGGAAATTTAATATTATCTGTAAGATTCGTGCAAAAAGTACTCTTCATGCTAAAGATATTATTATGGAAATGGAGAGAATTGATGGAATTTTAAGACTTGAGAGTATGATATCTCTAGAAGAATCAATTAATGATAAAAAAAGGTTGATGAAGTCTATTTTTAGTGAATTAAAGCATTAACTATTCATTATAAAAATCAAAGGCTTTAAAAAATAGCTCATTATCCACATCTTGATCTATTATTGGATTACCAATACCTTTTAATAGTACGTATTTCACTTTATTATTATAGTTTTTCTTATCATAGCTCATTATTTTAAATATTTCCTTTTGGTTTGAAGTCGTAAATGAAATCTTTTTAAAATTCCCTAATAGCTCTTTTTTAATGGATAAGAGGTTTTTATAATCAAATCCATGTATTTTATGTGAAATATAAAGCTCTGTTATTAAACCTACTGCAATAGCTTCTCCATGCTTTAATTTATTTGTCTCTTTAGAAAGAATCGAATAAGATTCAACTGCATGGCCTATGGTATGTCCAAGATTTAAAACTTTTCGATAATTTGACTCATATAGATCTAATTCAACTACTTTATTTTTAATACTACTATAACTATGAATTATATCTTTTATATCATTATTAAAATCAGATTTAACCAGGTTTTTAAATTGTAGCTTTTCATTATCAGTAATTAAGCTATGTTTATATATTTCAGCAAATCCATTGATATATTCTTCCTGACTAAGAGTCTTAAGAAAATCAATGTCAATTAGAATCCCTTTAGGTTTGTTGATCACTCCAATTTGATTTTTTATAGATTTGAAATTTATACCTGTTTTACCACCATAAGCAGCGTCAACCATACATAATACAGTTGTAGGCACATTTATAAAATCAATACCTCTTAGATATGTACTAGCAATAAATCCTCCAAGATCAGTTATAACTCCACCACCAATATTTATTAATAGACTTTTTCTGTCTGCATTATTAGTATTTAAATATTCCCAAACATCTTCACATGTATCTATACTTTTGCTTTCTTCTCCGTCATTTACTACAACTTTATTGAAGTTAACAATACCTGATTTTTTTATAAATAAATCTAAACAGTGATTTTCAGTATTATTATCAAGTAAAAGAAAAACTGATGAATATGAATTATCAGTAATTAATTTATTAATATTTGAATAGTCGTCAATTATCATTGTTAATTTTTGTTTAGATTTACAGCAAAATTAGCTAATTATTTTTGATGCTTTTTGATAACACAAAAATTGGTTTCGTTCTTAAATCTAACTTTGAGTTAGAAAAGGCTTATTTTTTATTCAAAATCATTTCAAATAAAACATTAACCAATTTTGGAAAAATACTTTTAAATATAATTTTAACTTTTAAATTACCTCTTTTATTTATAGTTAAAAGAACTGTTTTTCAACAATTTTGTGCTGGATCTAATCTAGAAGAGTCTATGGAAACAGTTAACAAACTTTTTTCAAAAAATGTTTATTCATATCTGAGTTATTCTGTTGAGGGTGCTCAAAATAACGATTCATTTAAAAAATCTTGTCAAGATGTAATTGATTCAATTGAATTTGCATCAGATAAAAAAAATATTCCCTTTACTGTGTTTAAGCCAACTGCTATTTCAAAAACAGATAATTTAATGATAGGTGAGATTGACAAAATTACACTTGATAGATTTGATAGAATCTGCAAGAAAGCTTCTGAAAAAAATCTAAAAATTCTTATTGACGCAGAAGAAAGCTGGATTCAAGATTCAATTGATAGTATAGTTTTGATGATGATGAAAAAATATAACAAACAGAAAACAATTGTCTTTAACACTGTACAAATGTACAGACATGATAGATTAGAATATTTAAAGGATTTACATAATTCATCAAAGCAAAATGATTTTGAAATAGGAATTAAGCTTGTTAGGGGAGCTTATCTTGAAAAAGAGAATATAAGAGCAAAAAAATTAAATTATAAAACTCCCATTTGTGAATCTAAGAAGGTTTCAGATGATAACTTTAATAGTGGAGTTAAATTTATTATATCAAATCTGGATAAGTTTAATCTTTTTTGTGGAACACATAACGAAGAGAGTTTATATAAAATAATAAATATGATTGATCAAATGGGTATAGAAAGAAGTTCAGATAAAATATGGTTTGGTCAATTATTCGGAATGAGTGATCATATTACTTTTAATCTAGCTAATGAGAATTACAATGTTGTTAAGTATCTTCCTTATGGTCCAATAAAAGAAGTCATGTCATACCTTATTAGAAGGGCAGAGGAAAACACTTCAGTAAAAGGTCAAACCTCAAGAGAACTAACATTAATAAAAAACGAAATTTCGAGAAGAAGAAAAAACTAGTTAACTTGCTTAACCTTTATAAAATTAGAGCAATTCTCAATCTCTAATACGATATCTGAGTCATTCCAATAACTAACTATTTTGTAGATACCGCAAGGCTTATTTCGAGAGTTACTGTTTCTAAAATCAATTTTCCCATTTAGAATAATTTCTTTAATATCATATACCTTGAAAGAAGTTGTTTCTTCATTTAAGAATTGAATTGAATCTTTACTTATTATATTGTGAATTACTCTTGCATTAGGCATATAATTAAAAGAAGCATTTTTTCCTCGAAAAATAAACATCACTAAAAAGATGCCAATCACTAATCCAATTGAAAAAAAATATAGTCTTTTTTTAAAAATCATTTTATCATTTTTATTGATCTAAAATTTTGATTTTTCACTATTAAGAACTTGTTATAATCAACTTTAAGAATTTCTTCAATAATATCTCCCCATTCTATAAAGCAAAGATTTTTTGAATCAAGATATTCAAAGAATCCAATTGAATGAAGTTCATCTATGGTTTTTATTCTGTATAAATCAATATGATAGATAATTTTTTTGTCTCTGGTTATATATTCGTTTATTATTGAAAATGTAGGACTATTAACATTATCATTAACTTTAAGAGTTCTTAATATTTCCTTAATAAGTGTCGTTTTTCCTACGCCAACCTCCCCAGAGAGTAAGATTATATCTGAATTTATTGCTTTTGTTGCTAGTCTAGCAACTTTTTGAACTTCACCAAGGCTGTAATCGACATTCATATTAAGCTATTAAATATAAGAATTTAACATAATTTTTTAATTTTGCATATATGAATTTAACTACTAAACAAATTGCAGAAGAAATAAATGGAACTATTGATGGAAATTCGGAAATTAAAATTTCTCAATTATCAAAGATAGAAGAGGGGGGAAAAGGCTCAATCTCTTTTCTGGCAAATCCAAAATATACTGAGTATATATATTCAACTAAAGCATCTGCTGTTGTTGTTTCTAATGATTTTAATCCTTCTGAAAAAGTGTCAACTACATTAATTAGGGTAAAAGACCCCTACCAATCTTTTACTGATTTATTAGAGCTATATAATTATAATAAAATCGATTCAAAGGGAATAGGAAAAACATCAATAATAGATAAGAGCTCCTCTATTGGAGATAATGCCTTTATAGATGAGTATGTTATAATTAAAGAAAATTCAATTATTGGGAAGAACTGTAATGTAAGTAGTCATTCCTTTATAGGTTCTAATGTAAAAATTGGAGATAATATTGTTATATACGCAGGAGTTAAAATATTAGATGACACAATCATTGGAGATAATTGTATAATTCATAGTTGTTCTGTTATTGGCTCAGACGGATTTGGTTTTGCGCCTCTAAAGGATGGTAGTTATAAAAAGATTCCTCAAACGGGTAATGTCTTAATTAAGGATAATGTTGAAATTGGATCAAATTGCACAATAGATAGAGCTACTATAGGTTCGACAATAATAAATAATGGTGTAAAGTTTGATAATCAAATTCAGATAGCACATAATGTTGAAATTGGAGAAAATACTGTAATTGCTGGTCAATGTGGAATTGCAGGATCAACTAAAATTGGAAAGAATTGCATGTTTGGAGGACAGGTAGGTGTAATAGGGCATTTAAAGATTGGAGACAATGTTAAGATTGCAGCGCAGTCTGGTGTAACATCAGATATTAAGGATAATCAAACAATCCAAGGAATGCCAGCTATACCTAGTATGAATTTTAATAGATCATATATTCATTTTAAAAACTTACCTGAGATAGTAAAAAAAATAGACAAAAATAATAAGGATAAATGATAAGGAGAACAGTACCTCAAAAGACCATTTCTAATGAAGTTGAACTTAAAGGGGTTGGGCTTCATACTGGTAAAGAGGTTAACATCAAGTTTAAACCAGCGCCTGTTAATACTGGTTTAGTTTTTATTAGAGAAGATTTATTAGATGATAATAAGATAGATGCAAATATTAGACATATATCTAATACTGATAGAGGGACAAATATTGATAATGGTATTGTTAGAATTCAAACTTCTGAACATGTTTTAGCTGCTTTAGTTGGTTTAGGCGTAGATAATTGTATTATATCTCTTAATGGTATTGAGGTGCCAATTATGGATGGCTCATCAAAAGATTTTATTGAAGTCCTTGAAAAAGCAGAAATTAAAGAGCAAAGTGTTTTAAGAGAGGAATTCTTTCCAGATAAGCCTATTACTTACAAAGATAAAGAATCAGGGAGTGAGATATCTTTAATTCCATATGACAACTATTCTTTAGATACAACAGTAGAATATGGTACAAAAGTTTTAGGTACTCAAAAAGCTTACATAGATGACATATCTGAATTTAAAAATGAAATTTCAACAGCTAGAACATTTAGTTTCTTACATGAACTTGAAATGCTTCTTGATGATGGACTGATAAAGGGAGGCGATCTAAATAATGCAATAGTTTATGTGGACAAACCATTAGATGAATCAAATATGGAAAAATTAAAAAAAGCATTTAATAAAAGTTCTATATCAGTAACTCCAAATGGAATACTTGATAATTTAAATCTTCATTATAAAAATGAAGCTGCAAGACATAAATTACTTGATGTTGTAGGTGATCTAGCTTTAATTGGAATGCCGATTAGAGGAAAAGTTATTGCTAATAAGCCTGGTCATACAATTAATGCTAAATTTGCAAAAAAAGTTTCTGATATGATCAAGTCTGAGAGAAAAAATATTGCACCTGATATTGATTTTTCAAAAAAACCTTTAATGGACTCAGATCAAATAATGAAAATAATTCCTCATAGACCACCTTTCTTGTTAATAGATGAAATATTTGAATTGTCTGATTCACATGCAATAGGAGTGTATAATGTAAGTCCAGATGAGGCATATTTTGATGGTCATTTTCCTGGATCTCCTGTTATGCCTGGTGTTCTTCAAATTGAGTTCATGGCTCAAACAGGTGGTGTTCTTGTATTAGTTACAGTTCCAGATCCAGAGAACTATTTAACTTTTTTTATGAAAATGGATGAAGTCAAGTTTAAAAGAGTTGTTAACCCTGGAGACAAGCTTATATGTAAGTTAGAGTTGATTTCACCTATCAGAAGAGGTATAATTCATATGAAAGGACTTTGTTTCGTCGGTGATGAATTAGCAAGTGAAGGGAAATTCATGGCAAAAATTATTAAAAAAAATAAATAAATATGAATCAACCATTAGCATATGTTCATCCTGGTGCAAAAATTGCAAAAAACGTTGTAGTTGAACCTTTTACAACTATTGATAATAATGTTGAGATTGGTGAGGGAACTTGGGTAGGGCCTAATGTTACTATAATGGAAGGGGCTAGAATTGGTAACAATTGTTTTATTTACCCAGGATCTGTTATTTCTGCAATTCCCCAGGACTTAAAGTTTGAAGGTGAAGATTCATTATGTAAAATTGGAAACAATACAACAATAAGAGAATGTGTAACTATTAATAGAGGAACTAAAGATAGAGGGCTTACTGAAATTGGAGATAATTGTTTAATAATGGCTTACTCTCACATTGCCCATGATTGTTTTGTAGGTAATCATTGTATTTTCTCTAATAATAGTACACTTGCAGGACATATTACAACAGGTGAATATGTTATTTTATCTGGTTTTGTTGCAGTTCATCAATTTTGTCATATAGGATCTCACGCTTTTGTTGCTGGAGGATCTCTTGTAAGAAAAGATGTTCCGCCATATGTTAAAGCTGCAAGAGAGCCATTATCGTTTGTTGGAATTAATTCAGTTGGTTTAAGAAGAAGAGGATTCTCAAGTTCTAAAATTGTCGATATTCAAAATATCTACAAAATACTTTATCAAAAAATATACAACAATACTCAAGCTCTTGAAATCATTGCTGCCGAATTAAATCCTACTCCTGAAAGAGATGAGATAATTCAATTTGTAGAAAATTCTAAAAGGGGTATAATGAAAGGATATTTTCAAAGAAGTTAATAGTGGCATCAACAAGTGATATTAGAAAAGGATTGTGTATAAAGTACAGTAACGATATCTATAAAATTATAGAGTTTCTTCATGTTAAGCCTGGTAAGGGTCCTGCTTTTGTAAGAACTAAACTGAAAAGTGTTACTACAGGAAAAGTAATAGATAATACTTTTGCTTCAGGTCATAAAATAGATGATGTTAAGGTTCAGACTAGTCAATTTCAATTCCTTTACAATGACACAGAAAGTTACCATTTTATGCATAATGAAGATTTTAATCAAATTACTGTTTCAAAAGATAAAATTGATTACCCAGAACTTCTTAAAGAGAGTGAGAATGTAAGTATTATTATTAATTCAGAAGATGATAGCATATTATCAGTTGATATGCCATTAAGTGTTATACTGGAAGTTGTTCATACAGAACCTGGTGTTAAGGGGAATACGGCAACAAATGCTACAAAATCTGCTAAATTAGAGACAGGTGCTACGGTAAATGTTCCTTTATTTATTAATGAAGGTGATAAATTGAAAATCGATACTGAAAAGTCTCAATATATCGAAAGAATAAAATAAATTTGTAAAATATCTATTAAAGCAATGAGTATTATAGTAAATAAAGACTCTAAAGTTCTAGTTCAAGGTTTCACTGGAAGTGAAGGAACTTTTCATTCTGAACAAATGATAGAGTATGGAACCAATATAGTCGCTGGAGTTACTCCTGGAAAAGGAGGTATGACTCATTTAGATATTCCTGTTTTTAACTCTGTTTCAGAGGCTGTAAATCAATTAGAAATTAATACTTCAATAATATTTGTTCCACCTATGTTTGCTGCTGATGCAATCATGGAGGCAGTTCAATCTAATATTAAGACAATTGTAGCTATTACAGAAGGAATTCCAACATCTGATATGATTAAGGTAAAAGCTTATATTAAAGATAAGGGTGTTGTGTTAATAGGTCCAAATTGTCCTGGAATAATAACTCCGGAAGAAGCAAAGGTGGGTATTATGCCAGGATTTATTTTTAAAAAGGGTAGAGTTGGGATTGTTTCAAAATCTGGAACGTTAACTTATGAAGCAGCAGATCAAGTTGTGAAATCTGGTTATGGAATTTCAACAGCTATAGGAGTGGGGGGAGACCCAATAATCGGAACAACTCTTCTAGATTCTTTAAAGCTTTTTATGGATGATCCTGAAACAGATATTATTGTTCTTATAGGTGAAATTGGTGGTCAATTAGAAATAGAAGCTGCCACCTGGGTTAAATCTTCTGGGAACAAGAAGCCTGTTGTTGGTTTTATAGCTGGAGAAACTGCTCCAAAAGGAAGGAAGATGGGACATGCTGGAGCTATAATTGGTGGAAAAGATGATACAGCCTCAGCTAAAAAAAGTATTATGAGGGATTGCGGCATTTCTGTCGTTGATTCTCCTGCAGAAATAGGTTCTAACGTTCAGAAAATATTAAACTAATATGAAATTACTTAAAGATAAAGTTGCATTAATAACAGGAGGGAGTAGAGGAATCGGAAGGTCTATTTGTAAATCCTTTGCGGAGAATGGATGTAGTATTGCTTTTACGTATAATAGTTCAAAAGAATCTGCAGAGACTCTTATCGATGAATTGAAAGAATATAATGTGAAAGTTAAATTATATAAAAGTGACGCCTCTAATTATAACGATTCTATTGATCTTTTAGAAACAGTTGTTACAGATTTTGAAAAGATTGACATTTTAGTTAATAATGCTGGAATAACAAAAGATAATTTATTAATGAGAATGGATGATTCAGAGTTTAAAGATGTTATTGATATTAATCTTGGGTCTGTTTTTAATTTAACAAAAGCATCAATTAAGTTTTTTTTAAAACAAAGAGAAGGATCAATAATTAACATTAGTTCAGTTGTTGGGATTAGAGGTAATGCAGGTCAGTCAAATTATGCAGCATCTAAAGCTGGAATTATTGGTTTCTCTAAATCTATTGCATTGGAGCTTGGTTCTAGGAACATTAGATGTAATGTAATTGCTCCAGGGTTTATTGAAACTGAAATGACTGGATCGCTCCCAGAAGAAGTAGTAGAGAAATGGAAAGAAAGTATTCCACTTAAAAGAAGTGGTAAACCAAATGATGTTGGAAATGCATGTGTGTTTTTAGCATCTGATTTATCCAGTTATATAACTGGTCAAGTTCTCCAAGTAGATGGAGGCTTGTTAACTTAAATAATTATTAAATATGAGAAATTTACCAAATATAGGATTGCCTATTATACTATTAGCAATTTTACTAATCATTTTTATCTCCAGATCCTCTGTTAATATTGGTTCAGGTGAAGCAGGTGTATTATTTAAAACACTTGGTGGAGGTGTAGAGATTGAAAAACCGCCAAAAGGAGAAGGGTTTAAAATTATTGCTCCTTGGAATAGAATTATTATCTACAACGTTAAACAACAAGAAGTCCTCGAAAGTATGCAAGTTTTATCTTCAAATGGACTTGAAATAAGAGTTGATGTATCTGTCTTATATCAACCTCTGTATGATCAGCTTGGCCTTCTTCATCAAACAAAAGGAGAAAACTATTTAAATTCAGTACTTCTTCCTAATATAAGAGCTGTTGCAAGAAGTGTTGTTGGTCGTTATACTCCTGAACAGCTTTATTCTACAAAAAGAGATGCTATTCAAAATGAAATTTTTTTAGAGACAAGAGATAATGTTCTACCTCAATATATTCAGCTTAATTCAGTTCTGGTTAGAGATGTAACATTGCCAAATGCAATAAAGACAGGTATTGAAAATAAATTAGTTCAAGAACAGGAGGCGTTAGAGTATGAATTTAGATTACAAAAAGCTGAACAAGAAGCTGAAAGACAAAGAATTGATGCTGATGGTAAAGCTAGGGCAAATAGAATATTAAGTGCGTCACTGACAGATAGAATTCTTCAAGAAAAAGGAATAGAGGCTACTCTTAAATTAGCAGAATCGCCAAACGCTAAGATTGTAGTAATAGGTTCTGGTGGTAATGGGCTTCCGATAATTCTAAATAATAATTAATATTATAAACTTAATTTCTCACCATCTTTAATATAAAAGGTGGTGAGTTTATTTATAACCTAATTGGGGAAATTGTCCTGAATAAATTATAGAACTTGAGTTAAGAGTTTTTAATTTGCAATTATGAAATTAAAAATAATACTATCATCATTAATTTTATCTTTTTCTCTTTCATGCTCAAAAAGCGATGATGATCAAGACTCATGTATCGATGAATCTAAAATTGATGAGTTAGGTTTATGCATTGAAATATATCAGCCTGTTTGTGGATGTGATGGTGTTACATATCCAAATATATGTTATGCTAGTACTTTTGGTGGAGTGACTTCTTTCATTGATGGAGCATGTAATAAACCTAATTAGACTTCAATTAACTCCAATAATAATTAACAATAACTTGAAATAACAAAAAATCCATTGTCAATTATGATGATGGATTTTTTTTAAATAATCATTTAGTTCCTAGTAATATATGATAGGTGAGAAGTTCTTGTGTATATAATGTAGAACTTACAAATGTCCTATAATTAATATTATGTTAAATTGAATACGGAATAAATATTTGTATATTTGAATATGAATATAAGTACTACACCTAACATAAAAGGAAAAACAATAATTAAAACTCATGGTATAGCTAGAGGTAATACAGTTAGAGCGAGAAATTTAGGAAGGGATATATGGGCTGGATTAAAGAATGTTGTTGGTGGTGAAATTAGTGAATATACTAGACTACAGGCACAATCCAGAGAACAAGCAATTCAGAGAATGATTGCTGATGCAAATTCTTTAGGAGCCAATGGTATAGTTAATGTTAGAATTACAACTTCAATGATAATGCAAGGTTGTTCTGAAATTATGGCCTATGGAACCGCTGTAACTCTTGAGTAGATGGATAATAGTGAAATGTTTTTTAGTATAGTAATCTGGTTAGTCATAATAGTTTCTCTTATATATTTATTGGTTAGAAAGATTATAAAAGAGGAAAATGAGGATTACGAAAACAGAGATAATTAGTTAATTATTAAATTACCCCAAACTGAGTAAGATGATATCTTGTGTGGAAGTCAACTACATCTTTAAAGGTTTTACTTTTAATTTTTCCGTGGAAAGTATTATTTATATAATTATGATCAAAGTCCATAACGAACTTTATTCTATCTGCTAACTCTTCCTTTTCTTTAGTAAAATCGATATTTTTTATTCGATAAGTATTGAAATACCTTAATGTGGGTAAGTTTCTAAAGTATTTATTAACGTTGTATTTTATAATATATTTTAACCAAAATATATGAAGTTTGCCAAATATTGGAGAAAGTAAAGAGATAGGAGCTTTAAACTTAACTTCATTAGTATAAACTTGAATAAATCTGTTACAATGCTTAAGCATTTGTGGACAAGACATTTTTCCCCATTTAGGTTTTGTGTCTTCTTCAAGAATATCTATTGATTTTAAAACTATATCTAAGTTGCTCATAATTAATAATTTAGTAGATAATCAAGTCTTTCTTTTAATCTACTCTGAGCCATATAGCCCTTTTCTAACTCTTTTGCAAAAGGAATAGGTGTGTCTAATGATCCTACCCTTACTACAGGAGCATCTAAATACTCGAAAATTTCCTCAGAAATACAGCTGGATATCTCCCCCATAAATCCACTAAATTGGCTATCTTCTTGTAAAAGTAATACTTTACCTGTCTTTCTTACTGAATTGAAAACCAGCTCTTTATCCCAAGGAACTAATGAGTTGAGATCTATAACCTCAATCTGCGCTTTATTATAATCTTTTAGCAAATCCAAGATCCAGTGAACACCCATTCCATATGTAACAACTGTAAGGTTGCCCCCTACTTGTCTTATTTTTCCTTTACCTAACTCTAAAGTATACCTATCCTTTTTTACATCTTCTCTAATAGTCCTATATAAATTCTTATGCTCAAAGAATAAAACTGGATTAGGATCATCTATAGATGAATGAAGTAACCCCTTAGCATCAGAAGGAAACGCTGGATATACAATCTTTAAACCAGGAACCTTACTAAACCACACTTCATTAGTTTGAGAATGAAAAGGACCAGCCCCTACTCCACCTCCACATGGCATTCTGACAACAATATCTGAGTTTTGCGACCATCTATAGTTTGATTTTGCAATAAGATTAACTATTGAAGTGAACCCAGAACTAATAAAATCTGAAAATTGCATTTCTACAATTGTCTTAAACCCACCTATACTCATGCCATATGATGCTGAAAGTATAGAAGATTCACATAAAGGTGTATTAAACACCCTATTCTTACCATATTTATCCATTAATCCTTCAGTTATTTTAAAAACACCCCCATATTCAGCTATATCTTGACCCATTATTACAAGATTATCATGCTCTTCCATTGCTTCATCAATACCATTTTTAATAGAATCAACAAATCTTATGTTTTCTGAAGTGTTTGAATTATTAGCTATAGTTGTTGCTTTATATTCTTTAAAGACGTCTAAAAGCTCCTTTTGTTGGTTAAAATTAACTTCTGGAAGTGAATTAGCATCCTTCCAATTTATATCTATTTCCTGAGCTATTTTATTTCTTGTCTTTTTGATTGAATCATTAGATATTATTTTTTCCTTTAATAAGAATTTCTCATAGTTCTTGATTGGATCTTTTTTTGCCCATTCATCAATTAAACTATTCTCAATATATTCTTGACCACTAGCCTCTTCATGTCCTTTCATTCTAAATGTTTTAAATTCCAACAATATAGGTTTAGGATCTTTTCTAATCGATTTAGATACTTTAGAAATTACTTTATACACATCAATTATATTATTGCCATCAACAATATGAGATTCTATTCCATAAGATGCTCCCCTATCTGCAAGATCTTCAATAGCATATTGTTCATTTGCAGGAGTTGATAAGCCATACCCATTATTCTCTATAGCAAAAATTACAGGTAATTTCCAAACAGAAGCTAAATTAAGAGCTTCATGAAAATCACCCTGGCTAGTTCCTCCATCTCCAATGAATACAGTGGAAATTTTTCCTGAATTCTTTAATTTCTCAGATAAAGCAATTCCACATGCTACTCCCATCTGTGGGCCTAAATGGGATATCATCCCAACTATATTGTATTCAATAGTGCCAAAGTGAAAACTCCTATCCCTTCCTTTAGTAAAACCTTCCTTTTTACCTTGCCACTGAGCAAACAGTCTTTTTAATGGTATACCCCTTGAAGTAAAAACACTTAAGTTTCTATGCATAGGTAGAATAAATTCATCTTTGTTTAATGCCATGGTTATACCTGTAGATATTGCTTCTTGTCCAATCCCGCTGAACCATTTGGAAATTTTACCTTGACGTAATAAGGTAATCATCTTTTCTTCAATCATCCTAGATTTAAGCATCTTCTGATAAAGATCAACCAACACTGATTTATTTATATCTGTAATATCAAATTTCATAATGACCAATCAATTTTACTTTTACCAACTGAATCAAGATAATCATTACATTTACTAAAATGCTTATTACCAAACCAGTAACCCCTATTTGCACTTAATGGTGAGGGATGGCCTGATTCTAATATTTTGTGTTTATGTATATCTATCAACTTCTTTTTTTGTTTAGCAAACGATCCCCATAATAAAAATACAGTATTATTTGTTTCAATAGATATAACTTCTATAACCTTATCAGTAAATATTTCCCAACCTTTATTTTGATGACTTCCGGCTGAATTATTTCTAACAGTTAATGTTGTATTCAGTAGCATTACTCCTTGTTTTGCCCATTTACTAAGATCACCTTTGTTATCCTTAAATTTATATCCTAAATCAACTTCAATCTCCTTGAAAATATTAATAAGTGATGGTGGATGCGGAATACCTATATTGACTGAAAAACAAAGTCCATTTGCTTGATCTACTCCATGATACGGGTCTTGACCTATAATTACAACCTTTAAATCATTGATTGGACAAAAATCAAATGCACTAAAAATTTGAGATCCTTTAGGATAACAAGTTGTCTTAGAGTAATCCTCTTTTACAAAAGCTATTAGATTTTTAAAGTATTCTGAATAAAACTCTGAATCAAGTAGTTTTTTCCAAGATTCATTAATTTTTACTGACATCCTTAGGATCCTTTAATTTTCCTACTGATTTAGCAACGATCATTGAAACAGCTGCATCTCCTGTAACATTTACTATAGTTCTACACATATCAAGAGGTCTATCAACAGCTATTATTAATGCAAGTCCAGCTTCAGGAATACCAGCCTGACCAAGAACGATTACAAGCATAACTATTCCTGCACTAGGAACAGCTGCAGCTCCAATTGAAGCAAGAGTAGCTGTAACTATTATACCTAGTTGAGCCCCAATACTTAAGTCTAAACCAAATGCCTGAGCAATAAAAACTGCTGCAACAGCTTGATATAAACTTGTTCCATCCATGTTGACGGTAGCACCAATTGGAAGAACAAAGCTTGAAATCTCTTTATCTACTCCAAGTTTATTTTCAGCACAATCCATTGTTACAGGCAGTGTTGCAGCACTTGAGCTTGTTGAAAATCCTAAAAGTTGTGCTGCAGAAATCCCTCTCATAAAAAAACCTGGATTAGTATTAGTAATTAGTTTAACTAAAATACCATACACAATAATCATTATAATTAGTCCAATTATTAGAGTAATTGAATACATTCCAAGTGCTATAAATAAATCAATACTAGGAGACTCAACAACTAAGGTTGCTAAAAGTGCAAATACACCATACGGAGCAGTTTCCATAATTAAATCAATTAGTTTTAAAATAATTGAATTAAAACCGTCAAAAAAATCTTTAATAGGTTTTGCATGTTTTGGGTCAATCAAGATAATTCCTATTCCAAAGAAGATAGCGAAAAAGATAACCTGTAGCATATTTCTATTATTTGTAGCAGCATCAAATATATTTGCTGGAACAACATCAACAAGTGGTTGTAGTGGACCACTCTCAGATTGTTGTTGTGCTTGTTCCTGCTTCTGTATTCTCTCCTCTTCATATTCTTGAACAAGATCAATTCTTGTTTCTTCAGTTATACTTGTTCCAGGTTGAACTATATTAACCAGGACTAAACCTATAATAACAGCTGTAACTGTTGTGCATATGTATATAGCTAGAGTTCTAGTTCCTATTGTTGAAAGCTTTGAAATATCCTTTAAATCAGATATACCCTTAACAAGAGATGCCAGAATTAATGGCATTGCAATTAATTTTAAAAGATTTATGAAAATAGTACCAAATGGTTTAATCCAATCTTTTATTATATCAGATCCAAAAGATGTTTGAGACATTAGTAGCCCAAATACAACTCCTGCAACCATACCAATAATAATTTTCCAATGTAATTTCATAATTAAATTTTTGAGAGCCTACTTAGTAAATAAAAATCGGCTATTACAATTGCTGACATTGCCTCAACGATTGGTACAGCTCTTGGAACAACACATGGATCATGTCTTCCTTTTCCTTTAATCTTTACTGATTTTCCTTTACTATTAATAGTATCCTGATCTTTCATTATTGTTGAGACAGGCTTAAAAGCAACATTAAAGTATATGTCCATTCCATTTGAAATCCCACCTTGAATTCCTCCAGATAAATTTGTCATAGTTTTTCCGTCTTTTGTAAAGATGTCATTATGTTCACTCCCTTTCATTTTTGAACCTTTGAACCCACTTCCAAATTCAAACCCTTTAACTGCATTTATTGAAAGCATTGCTTTTCCAAGTTCAGAATGGAGTTTATTAAAAACAGGTTCACCCAAACCTATTGGTACATTTTTTATTATACATGACACTACACCTCCTACTGTATCTCCAACCTTTCTTGTTTTCTTAATTAACTCTTCCATCTTTTTTGCAACTTTTGCGTCAGGACATCTAACAATTGATTTTTCAGTATTATTAAAATTTACTTTTGAAAAATCTGTATCCATCGATATCTCACCTACTGATGATACAAATGCATTTATTTTTACTGGGTTTATTAATTGTTTTGCAATTGATCCAGCAACAACCCTAACTACAGTTTCTCTTGCTGAACTTCTTCCACCACCTCTATAGTCTCTAAACCCATACTTTTTATCATATACAAAATCAGCATGAGAAGGTCTATATGAATTCATTATGTGTTTATAATCCTTTGACTTTTGATCTTTGTTTTTGATTATAAAACCTATTGGAGTACCAGTTGTCTTATCCTTAAAAATTCCAGAAAGAAACTCAACAGAATCTGCTTCATTTCTTTGAGTAACAATTTCTGATTGACCAGGTCTTCTCCTATTTAAGTCATCATTGATCGTTTTGAGATTAATTTTTAATCCTGCAGGGCAACCATCAATAATTCCTCCAAGAGCAGGACCATGAGATTCTCCAAAAGTTGTTAATGTAAAAATTTTTCCAATAGAATTACCAGCCATAAGTAATATCAAAGATAAGATGTTTAAATCACAATATTCTACCAGGGTTCAATATATTTTTTGGGTCTATTGATTTCTTTAATAATTTCATTAACTCAATCTCCTCTTTATTTCTGGTGCATTTAAGATATTCCTTCTTGTCAAGTCCAATTCCATGTTCTGCAGAAATAGATCCATTTACTGATTCTATATTTGAGTATATAATTTTATTTACTTCTTTAGTTATTGAATCTTCACCAGAGTCCTTACCAATAATAAAATGAATATTACCATCTGCCACGTGACCAAATGGAAAAATAGTTTTAACATTTTCATTTTTTTTAAGTTCAGTAGTTATTTTATCTATGACAACTCCAATTGATGAAGTTGGTATGCTTATATCAAAATGTTGATCATGTTTTCTCTCATCAGCTAGAACAGAAACATCTTCTCTTATTCCCCATATATTTCTTTGTTCTTTATCATTCTTACCGATTACAGCATCTTCAATATATCCCTTTTCTAAAGAGTCACTTATTATATCTTCTAATTTACTATAATCATTCTCATAATCAGAACCTGTACTCTCAATAAAAACATAATACTTATGTGTATCAGGTAGGTATTTATTATATTTCGTTTTTTCACTTACCATAGTTTTGTAAGTTTCATTCCATAATAATTCAAAACCAGATAAATTGCCTGCTAAATTCTTTTCTAAATGTTTTAATAACCTAAGAACATTATCATAACTATTTAATCCTGATAGTGCTGTTAATCTAGATGATGGAAGTTCATAAAGTCTCAATACAACTTTAGTTACAATACCTAATGTTCCCTCACTACCAATAAAAATCTGTTTAAGATCATATCCTGAATTATCTTTTATAAGTTTTTTAAGTGAACTAATTACTTTTCCATTTGGTAATACTGCTTCAGTACCTAGGACAAGATTTCTTGTCATGCCATACTTAAAAACCCTTAACCCTCCAGCATTAGTTGATACAGCACCTCCAATTTGAGCTGATCCTCTCGCACCAAAATTTAAAGGAAGTAAGAGATCGTTTTCTTCACAGGCATTTATTAAATCTCCTAAAATCACTCCTGATTCACATGTTAAGGTTTTACTTTCTTTATCAATTTCAATTATTTTATCCATTTTTTCTAAAGAAATAACAACCTGTGAATTATTACTTTTTGTAGCTCCAACAAGATTTGTTAAGCCACCATGAATGACTACTTCTTGATCATTTTTATAACATATTTTCATAATTTCAGATACTTGCTTTGTGTTTCTGGGAAGAAGAACACAAATTGATTCTAATGAAATATCAGTTTTCCAAATATGGTAAAATCTTGATTTTAAGTCATTTCCTTTGATAATCGATGTATCATCAATAACATTTCTGAATTTTTTAATTATATCCATTCTAGTTTAACAAAAAATTAATTAAATATATTAAAAATGAATTTTTAAATTTGCAATGTTAAACTTTTATTTTAAAACATAATGAGAATCAAATTGATAATAATTTCTTTAATAATTATCTCTTGTAAATCAGGGAATGACTTTACAATTGATGGAACTATTGATGCAGATGATGGATCAAAAGTATATATACTTCAGGCTGATCAAAACAATCAACCATTTATAAAGGATTCTGCTGTAATTAAAAATTCTAAGTTTGAGTTTAGTGGACAAGCAGCTACACCAGAAATAAGCTATTTTCAAATTGAAGGTGTAAACGGATATGTGTTATCAATAATAGAAGCAGGAAAGATTAATGCAGAAATTTATAAGGATAGCGTAACAACATCTTTAGTAACAGGTACAAAGTCTAATAATGACTTTAACAAATACAGGGATGAGACTAAATCTTTAGTTGAAAATATTAATATGATTGCCTATGATCAACAACAGGCAATATTTAATAATAATATTGAGTTAGCATCAAAATTAAGGAAGGATATTAGTAGAAATGAACAAGAGATAATGCTTTATGAGTGGGATTTTATAATTAATAATGAAGACTCCTATATGTCTGCTCTTTTGTTAGAGGTTTTTATGGTTGAGAATAAAGTTAATAAAGACAGTATTATAGAAGTCTATAATACGTTTAGTAATAGAATCAAAATAAGTAATGTAGGTAAAAATATTGCTGATCTATTAAGGCAATATGAAGATCCAATTAACATTGGAGAATTAGCGCCAGATTTTACTGCTCCTTCTGTAGATGGAGGAAACATCACTTTAAGTGAAAATTTAGGTAAAGTTACTTTGATTGATTTTTGGGCAGCATGGTGCAGACCATGTAGAATAGAAAATCCAAATCTTGTTAGATTATATAAAAAATACAATTCTTCTGGACTTCAAATAATTGGCGTTTCATTAGATAGAACCAAAGAGCAATGGGAAAAGGCAATTTCAGATGATAATCTTCCATGGATACATGTCTCAAATCTTAACTTTTGGAATGATCCTATAGCACGACAATATAGTATTAGAGCAATACCTCAATCTTTTTTATTAGACGAGAATGGATATGTTATAGCAAAAAATTTAAGAGGTCTAAATCTTGAAGAAAAAGTTGAATTAGCTCTATCTATAAAAAAATAAGAATTGCATTTAATAACTTTTTTAATTTTTTATCCCATATTTAGAATTATATCTATTCTGCCTTTTAGATTAATATATATACTATCTGATTTTGTATATATTATAATATATAAGCTATTAAAATATAGAGTTAAACTAGTCAGGAATAATTTAGAATTAGCCTTTCCTGAATACTCATCAACTAAAAGATTGACTATAGAGTCAGATTTTTACAGACATTTCTGTGATATTATGCTAGAATCAATTAAATCAATGGGGATGACTAAAAAGCAGATTCTGGAAAGATATGAGTTTAAAAATCAAAGTATTGTTTATGATTTATTGAAGAAAAATAAAAGTATAGTTCTTTTAATGGGTCATTATTCAAATTTTGAATGGACTATGTCAGTTGGTCATTACTTAGACAATATCAAAGGTGTTGGTATCTATACGCCAATAACTAATAAATATTTCGAAAAGTTAATGCAAAAAGTTAGAAAAAGACATAAAGGATACCTTCTCTCTAGGTATAAGGTTCATGATTATATGAAATCAGAAGAAGAAAAAAATAATGTAAATATATATGGATTTGCTACAGATCAATCTCCAAGACCTACAGAGAAAACATATTGGAGGAAATTCCTTAATGTTAACGTTCCTTTTTTCACTGGTGGAGAAAGAATAGCAAATAAATATAAATATTCGATAGTTTTTGGATTAGCTAAAAGAGTTAAAAGAGGGTACTATACATTTAATATATTTGGAACTACAAAAAAAACTGATCATCCATACGACATTACAAATCAATTTGTAGAATTTATTGAAAAGCAAATTCGAGAACATCCTTCAGAATATTTATGGACACATAATAGATTTAAGCATAAAGACCTATATGGAAAATTTAATTAAATGTTTTTACTAAATCGTAAAACTGATTTGCTAATTCATCAGCTTCTTCTTTTGATTTTGATTCCGTAAAAATTCTTATTATTGGTTCAGTATTCGATTTTCTCAGATGTACCCAACTTGAATCAAATTCTATAAAAACCCCATCAATAAGTATTGGATTGTATTTTGAATATTTATCTGATATACTTGAAAGTATTGAATCAACATTTAAATTCTCAGATAATTTAATTTTTAATTTACTCATAAAGTATACAGAATATCTTTTTTTAATCTCAGAAACTTTTTCTTTAGTTGTAGTTAATAATGAAAGAAAAAGAGCAGTTCCAATTAGAGCATCTCTACCATAATGAAGATTCGGATAGATAATTCCACCCCCTCCTTCTCCTCCTACAACAGCTTTAACTTCTTTCATTTTTTTTACAACATTCATTTCTCCTACAGCTGTATAGAAATATTCACAACCATGTTTTAAAGTTATATCTCTCATAGCATTTGATGATGATAAAGTTGAAACTGTATTTCCTTTGTTTTTAGATAAAACATAATCAGAACATACAACTTGAGTGTACTCTTCTCCAAAAATGACTCCATTTTCATCAAAAAAAACTAATCTATCTACATCAGGATCAACTGCTATTCCAAAATCAGCATGTTCTTTTTTAACTTCTTGAGATAATTGTGATAAATTTTCAACTAATGGTTCAGGGTTATGAGAGAATTTTCCAGAAATTTCGCCATTTATTAATTTATAGTTTATTGATAATTTATCTAATAGCAAAGGAATTGCTATTGACCCACCAGAATTAATTCCATCTACTATAATATTTAAGTCCATAGATTTTATTTTTTCAACAGGGATTATTTCTAAGCTCAATATCTCGTTAACGTGATCTTCAATTAAATTTTTATAAGTATTAATAGAACCTAAATTCATACTATTCTTATACTCAAAATCTGTTGTATTAGAGTAAGTTATAACTATATTCATATCTTCTCTGGATAAAAACTCTCCTTCATCATTAAAAAACTTTAACCCATTATACTCCTCAGGGTTATGACTGGCAGTAATCATAATCCCTCCATGAGATTTATCAGTCAAAACACCCCAACATAATGTAGGAGTGGTTGATAAACCAGTATCTATTACATCAATTCCCATTAGTGAAATCGTACGGTTAACTATTGTATGAAAATTTTTACCTGTTGCTCTTCCATCTCTGCCAGTAGTAATAGTTAATTCTTCGGTATTATACTTTTCTTTTAAAAATTTACAAAAAGCTGATATTGAGGTAACTATATCAAATGGCGTTAAGTTTTCTTTTGGGGGACCTCCTACTGTACCTCTAAATCCTGAAATATTTTTTATTAAGGTCATATTTAATTGTAAATATATAAATTGTAAATTACAGAGAAATTGGTTTATGAGAAGTATTTTAGTTTTTATTCTTTCCGTATTAATTATTTCATGTGACAAGACCTATAATCCTACTGTAGTATCTGCTAGAAAAGAAGCATCAGAAATTGGTGTTGAAATAATGAAAAAAGGTGGAAATGCATATGATGCAATGATAGCAGTTCATCTTGCACTTGCTGTTGCTCATCCTACTGCTGGAAATATTGGTGGAGGCGGATTCTTTGTATATTATAATTCAGATGGTTCTAGTGGTTCATTAGATTTTAGAGAAATGGCACCTGGTAAAGCCTTTAAAGACATGTATTTAGATAAAAATGGTAATGTTATACCTGATATGAGTACACTAGGAGGAGCAGCTGTCGGTGTTCCTGGATCAATTTCTGCTATTTTTGAAATACATTCTAAGTTTGGCACACTTCCAATAGAAGATTTATTCCAACCCGCTATTAAACTTGCTCAAGAAGGATTTATTGTTACTGAAAATCAATCTTCGTCTTTATCTGAAAAACTTGATGATTTTATTAAAATTAATGGTAAAAATTCTCTTTACTCTAAAAGGTATTATAAAGGAGATACTATTAAGAATACAAAATTTGCTGAAACATTATCAAAAATTTCTAAAAATGGTTCTAAAGCATTCTATGAAGGTGAGATAGCTGAAATGATTATTGATGAGGTTATAGAATCAGGAGGTATAATGACAATTGAAGATCTTAAAAATTATAAATCAATATGGAGAGATCCAGTCATCTTTAATTATAAAGATCTTGATATAATTTCAATGTCATTACCCTCAAGTGGCGGAATATTATTGGGGCAAATGCTTAAAGCAATTGAGGATTATGACATATCACGTTACGGACATAACTCACTTAATGCTATCCAGCTAATGGTAGAGGTTGAGAGAAGAGCATATGCAGATAGAAGTCATTTTATGGGAGATCCTGATTTTATGAATTTACCTGTTTATGAATTAATTGATAAGAAATATATTCAAGATAGAATGAATAATTTTTCTTGGGATATAGCTACTCCATCATCAGAAATTAAACATGGAAATGTAATAATAAATGAAAGTGATGAGACAACACATTATTCAATAATAGATAAATATGGAAATTCAGTTTCAGTTACTACTACACTAAATAATAGCTATGGTTCAAAAGTTTATGTTGAAGATGGCGGTTTTTTTCTCAATAATGAAATGGATGATTTTAGTTCAAAACCAGGTCATCCAAATTTTTATGGACTAATCGGTAGTGAAGCAAATTCAATTCAACCAAAAAAGAGAATGCTTAGTTCAATGACTCCAACTATTGTTTTAAAAGATAATAAGCCATCATTAATCGTTGGAACTCCTGGAGGTGCAACAATTATTACGTCTGTATTTCAAACTATATTGAATGTTTATGAATTTAATATGAATGTTCAGGATGCTGTTAATGCTCCTAGATTTCATCATCAATGGCTCCCAGACGTAATTATAATAGAAAAAAATGGTTCAGATAATAGAATTGATTCATTGTTAAGAAATAAGAATTATAATGTTATTTCACTTCCTTTTGAATCTGAAATGTCAGGAATGTCTCCAAGATCTTATATAGGAGCTGTAGATGCAATATTTATAGATGAAAATGGAAAAGTTTCAGGTGGTGCTGATTACAGAGGAGATGACTTTGCTGCAACATTAAAATAGATTATTTTTGCAAAAATCTATTAATTTGAACAATTCGATTCAGATAGAAGGAGCAAAAGTCCATAATCTAAAAAATCTTGATTTAAATATCCCAAGAGATGAATTAGTTGTTATTACTGGTTTATCTGGAAGTGGCAAATCATCTTTAGCTTTTGATACTATATATGCTGAGGGTCAGAGAAGATATATGGAGACTTTCTCGGCTTATATAAGACAGTTTGTAGGAAACTTTGAAAGACCAGAAGTTGATAAAATTGAAGGTTTATCTCCTGTAATTGCAATTGAACAAAAAACAACAACTAAAAACCCGAGATCTACAGTTGGAACTATAACAGATATATATGACTTTATTAGATTATTATATGCAAGGATTGGTATAGCCTATAGCTATAAATCAAATAAAAAAATGATTAAGAATAATGATGATCAAATCATAATATTAATCTGTAAAAATTATTTAAAACAAAGAATTATAATTCTTTCTCCTATTATTAGATCACGAAAAGGTCATTATAGAGAACTTTTTGAAAACTTTATAAAACAAGGATTCTCAAAAGTTATTGTTGATGGAGAGATTGTAGATATTAAACAAGGAATGAAATTAGATCGTTATAAAGTTCATGATATTAGCTTAGTAATTGATAATCTTTTTGTTGATGATGATTTTGAATCAAAAAAAGTTTTGACAGAATCTATTAAAATAGCTATGAAATATGGAAATGAAACTATTTTTATTCTTGATTCTGAATCTGGTTCTCCAAGATATTTTAGCAGAAATTTAATGTGTCCTGATTCAGGTATATCTTACCCTAAACCTGAACCAAATACATTTTCATTTAATTCTCCTAAAGGAATGTGTGAATCTTGCTTAGGTCTGGGTATAGAGTATGTATTAAATATAAATAAATTAATCCCTGACAGTTCCGTTTCTATAAATGATGGTGGTATTTCTCCAATTGGGAAAAAAGATAATTCATGGATATTTAGGCAACTAGAATTAATCTCTAAATATTATGATTTTTCAATGAATACTCCTATTAAAGATATACCTAAAGAAGGATTGGATTTTATTTTAAATGGAGGTAAGAAAAATTTTACAATTAATTCTAAAGAACTTGGTTTAAGTAGAGAGTATAATATTGATTATCAAGGTATAGAGACTTTTGTAAAGGATCAGTTAAATAATAATGAGTCAAAAAACTTAAGAAGATGGGCTGTCCAATTTCTAGATAAAAACACATGTAAATCGTGTAATGGAAGTAGACTTAAAAAGGAGTCAATGTATTTTAAAATACTGGACAAGAATATTAATGACTTGTCAACTATGGACTTAATTGAGCTGAGTATGTGGACTAAAGATTTAGGAGGCAAGTTATCAAAAAGAGATTATAAAATTTCAGAAGAAATCATAAAGGAATTAAGAGTTAGAATTAATTTCTTACTAGATGTTGGTTTAGAATATTTAAGTTTATCTAGATCATCTAAATCTCTTTCAGGTGGAGAAGCACAAAGAGTTAGGTTAGCGACTCAAGTAGGATCTCAATTAGTTGGGGTTCTTTATATTCTTGATGAGCCTAGTATTGGCCTGCATCAAAAAGATAATATTAAATTAATAAATTCATTAAAAACTTTAAGAGATTCTGGTAATTCAATAATTGTTGTTGAACATGATAAAGAAATGATCTTAAATGCGGATCATATAATAGACCTTGGTCCAAATGCTGGATTAAAAGGAGGTGAGATTTTATATGAAGGATCGCCAGACAAAATACTTAAAAAAAGAACGTTAACATCTGATTATTTAACTGATAGAAGACAAATAAATATTCCAAATAAAATAAGAGTCGGTAATGGTTATAAAATTAATATCTCTGGATGTATTGGGAATAATCTAAAGAATATAGATGTTTGTTTTCCATTAGGAAAGATGATTGCAGTTACAGGAGTTTCGGGTAGTGGAAAGTCAACACTAGTAAATGAAACGTTATATCCAATTTTAAATTCAATTATATATAGTGGAGTTAAAAAACCTTTAGAGTTTAAAAATATTGAAGGTGTTAAAAATATAGATAAAGTTGTTGAAGTTAATCAACAGCAAATTGGAAAAACTCCAAGAAGTAATCCAGCCACTTATACTGGTGTGTATTCAGAAATTAGAAAATTATTTACAGAAACTATAGAATCTAAGATAAGAGGTTATAAACCAGGAAGATTTAGTTTTAATGTTAAAGGAGGAAGATGTGAAGAATGTAAAGGTGCTGGAAAAAGGATTATTGAAATGAATTTCCTTCCAGATGTTATAGTAGACTGTGAATTTTGCTTTGGTAAACGATTTAATAGGGAAACCTTAGAGATTAGATATAAGGGTAAATCAATATCAGATATTTTAAATATGAGTGTCTCTGACGCATGTTCATTCTTCTCTCCTATTCCTAAAATAGCTAATAAATTAAAAACACTAGAAGATGTAGGCTTAGGTTATATAAGATTAGGTCAATCTTCAACTACACTGTCAGGTGGAGAATCTCAGAGAGTTAAACTTGCCAGTGAATTATCTAAAAGAGATACCGGGAAAACTTTATATATATTAGATGAGCCAACTACAGGTCTTCATTTTGAGGATATAAGAGTATTATTAAATGTTTTGAATAAATTAGTAGATAAAGGAAATACGATTATTATAATTGAACATAATATGGATGTTATCAAACAAGTTGATCATATAATTGACATGGGACTAGAAGGTGGGAAAAAAGGCGGTGAAATTATAGACTATGGTTCTCCAAAAGAAATTATTAAAAATAATAAAGGATATACAGCTAAATATCTATCAAAAGAATTTAAACAATGAAAGATATCCATAATAAAATCTTATATTATTTTCTCTCTTTATTAATCGTTTTAATTAATAATGTTTATTCTCAAGAAACACATTCATATAATATTGATGTAAAATTAGATATAGAAAAAAATATTATTGAAGTTGAACAGTCAATAAAGTTTAAAAATATATCTAATAAAAATCTTACTGCAATATATCTTGAAGATTGGTCAAATTCATTTATGAATAATGAAACTAATCTTGCTTCTAGAATTACAGATGAATATGATAGAAGCTTTTCATTTTCATCAAAAAATAGACGTGGTTTTACAATTCTTGATAAAATTCAAATCGACTCTATCAATCTAGATTGGTCAAGACTTATAAATAATAATGATATTATAAGAGTATCTCTTAATAAAGAAATTAAACCTAATGAATCTGAATTAATAAATTTAAAATACTCAATTAAAATACCTGATGAAAAGTTTACAGGATATGGTTATGGAAATAATTCAGATTATTATTTAAAAAATTGGATAATATCCATATCTGCAATCAGTAATAATATTTGGCTAAAACAGTCAAATCTTAATTTAGATGACCAATCATTACAAAAATCAAATTATCTGATAAACCTTGAAATACCTCAAACTCATACCTCAGTGTCAAATCTTAGTAATATTCTTGAGAAGAATATACAGGGGCAGACTAAAAGAATAACATATAGTGGCTCAAATATAAAGGAAGTAGAATTTATTATTCAAAAAGAAAATGATTTTGAAAAATTTGTTACCTCAAAATTTGAAATAATTTCAGACATTTTTTCTGATTCTAATAATTTAGACACAAATATTAAAGTAAAAAGAATTGCAACATTAGTCGAAAGATATTTCCCTAAATCTAAAATCAATAAACTATTAATACCTAAAAGAGATTATGATAGAAATCCATTCTATGGGTTAAATGAACTTCCTAATTTCTTAAGTCCATTTTCAAAAAGTTTTCTTGAAGAGATTACTTTTCTTAAATCATTTATTGATAATTACCTTAATGAGGAAATTAAAATCAATAAAAGAAAGAATCATTTTATTTATAATGGTTTAGCAATATTTCTTGTCAGCAAGTATATAGATGAATATCATAGTAAAGTTAGGTATTTAGGTAGATTATCTGGTTTTGAAATTCTAAGAAACTATGAATTGTCAAATATACGTTTCAATGAGTTGTTTATTCACTACTATGAGTATATACAAAGACTAAATCTTCATCAAAGTGATTTACAATCAGCTGAAACACTTACAAAAGCAAATTATGATATTTCCTCCCCATACCATACAGGTATAGGTTTATTATATCTTGAGAGCTATATAGGCAATGACAATTTCATTGATATAATATATAGACTAACTAATCTTCCATTAAATAATGATGATTTTGAAAGTATCTTAAAGAATTCTACAGATAAAAATATTGACTGGTTTATTGACGAATATTTAGCTAAGAGACAATCATTAGATCTAAAAATTGACGTATCAAATGAATTGAGGAAAATAACCTATAAAGTATCTGAGAAAAATAATAGATCTATTCCATATAAAGTGTCATTAATAAAAAATGATTCTATATTATTTTCTAAATGGCATGATAAATACCTTGAGTACCAAATACCTGATCTAAATGCTGATTATATAGCGATAAACCCCCTAATTGAACTCCCAGAGATAAACAAATCAAATAACTGGTATTATCTAAAAAATAATGGTTCAAAGCCAATTAAAGTATTACTCTTAGGAGATATCGAAAATCCTAAGTATAAAAAGCTTTTTTTAAGACCTGAATTTACTTATAATTATTATGATGGCGTTTCACCTGGTTTAAATATATTTAATACAGGTATTAAGTATAAAGCATTTAATTTTGAATTACTACCTCAATTCTCTACAAAAGAAAATACTTTAGTTGGATCAAGTAAGGTTACATATAATTTGCAAAACGAAAACAAAAACAACTATTCTACAATATTTAACATTTTTTATACTACAAATCATTATAAAGAAAATTTAAGATATCAAGTCTTTTCTCCTTCAGTCTCAATGCTATTTAGAGATAACAATAATCTAAGATCTAATGTGAAAAAACTACTATCATTCTCAATGTTTAGTGTTGATAAAGATGTTTATGAGAAAAACCCTAATGTATTAGAGAATTATACAGTATATAACTTAGGTTATACCTATTCAGATATAGGTATATCAAAATACTTAAAAACATCTGCAAATACTGCATTATCAGATAATTTTGGTAAGCTTAGTGTTGTTTTTGATTATAGAAAACTTTTTAAAAATAATAGACAATTTCAGTTTAGATTTTACTTTGGGAAATTCTTATGGAATAATAGATTATATGATAATTTTAATAATAATCTTGGGCGTTCTGATGGGTATCTTCTTCTTGATAAGTATTTAGGTATATCTGAAAGAACAGGATTGCTTAGTCAACAATTTATAATGGCTGGAGGTGGTTTTAAATCCATTTTTGTAAACCCAAGTTCAAATGATCTTATGATTTCAACTAATATTAATATAGGTTTATGGAAATGGTTTGAGGGGTATTTAGACCTGGGAATATTAAAAGATAAAAATCAAAAAACAAGAGATTTTTATGGAACAGGAATTAAATTAAACCTTCTTCCTGACTTTTTTGAACTATACTTTCCAATAAGTTCTACAAATGGAATAGAGATAGATGATTATAGGTATTATAACAAGATTAGATTTGTTCTATCATATAATATTGATTCATTAATTAATTTATTTTCTAGAAAATGGTTCTAAAATATTAATGCAAATAATATTTGTAATTTTGTTTGAACAAAGAAGAGATGAGATACAGAAATGACTGGAACCTGACAACAATCTCAGCTCAAAAGTTTAACGACAAATTAAAATAGGTATTTTATAATCAATTAGAAATTTAATTATGGATAAGAAAGTTGGGGTAGGATTAATCGGTTCTCAGTTCATATCAAGCATACATGTAGATGCCTTAAGCAGGGTAAGCGATTCAGAGGTTTTAGCAGTAATGTCACCTTCTGAAGGGCATGCCAAGAGTTTTGCAGAAAAGTTTCATATTCCAAATCACTTTACTGATCTGGATAAAATGTTAGCAATGCCAGATTTAGATATGGTGGTGATAGGAGCTCCTAATTATCTACATTGTGAAATTACATTGAAAATCGCCAAAGCTGGAAAGCATATAGTGGTTGAGAAACCGCTTTGTACGAATTTGAAAGAGGCAGATTTAATGATTGATGCTTGTAAGCAAGCTAATGTAAAACTTATGTATGCTGAAGAGCTTTGTTTTGCACCTAAATATGTTCGTATGAAAGGGTTGCTTGATCAGGGAGCTCTAGGGAAACCGGTACTCTTTAAGCAGTCCGAGAAACATGATGGGCCTCATGCCGATCACTTCTGGGATGTAGAACGATCTGGAGGAGGCGTTACTATGGATATGGGCTGTCATGCTATCCAATTCTTTCGTTGGTTGCATCCGGGTAAGGCTATCAAATCTGTTTATGCTCATATGATGACTAGCGTACATAATGATAAAACTAAAGGAGATGATAACTCAATTGTGATACTAGAATTTGAAGATGGTGTAGTAGCCGTGATGGAAGAAAGCTGGACCAAATTAGGAGGCATGGACGATAAAGCAGAGATACATGGTTCAGAAGGAGTAGCGTATGCCGATGTGCTTCAGGGTAACTCCATTCAAACTTATAGCAATAAAGGCATTGATTATGCGGTAGAAAAAGCAGGAAACACTATCGGGTGGAGCTATACTATGTATGAAGAAAGTTGGAACTACGGTTTTCCTCAGGAGTTTGAGCATTTTGTGGATTGCGTTAAAAACAACAAGCAACCCTTAATAACAGGAGAAGATGGCAAGGCTGTTTTAGAAGTAATTTTTGCAGCCTATGAATCAGCAGGTTTAGGGAAAAAGGTAATGCTACCTTTCAAATCTGATGTAGATAAGCCGTATAAATTATGGAAGAAGTAGAGTCATTATAGTTTATAAATTATATTTATATAAAAATCGAATTTATTTTAATTGAACATTTAATTTTTAAAGAGTTGTTGTATGGATCATGAAAAAGGTTTACTTACGGAAGGTTCTTCAAAAAAAGATTACCATATTGTTTTATTGGTTATGTTGGTGTTCTTTGTTATTTCATTAATCACCAACATCCTCAATTCAATCATTGTAGATGTCAAAGAAAGTTTTGATCTGAGTTTAACCATGACTGGCTTCTTACCCTTCACCTTTTTTATTGCCTACGGGGTTATGTCTATTCCTGCTGGATTCTTGTCTGAAAGATTTGAAAATAAAGCGTTGCTTAGCTTTTCATTTCTTTTAATGACACTTGCTTCTCTGGTTTTCGTGTTTGTGCCAACACATATTGTTTTTAGCTTTACCCTCTTTGTCCTTGGCAGTTGTATGGCTATTTTACAAGTCATCATAAATCCCATGCTGCGTGTTGCGGGTGGGGAGGAACATTTTGCATTTAATTCTGTGGTAGCACAATTAGTTTTTGGTGTCGCTTCTTTTAGTAGTCCTTATTTATACAAGTATTTAGTCAATGATGACGCTAATAAAAACTTGGCTACTATCCTTCGCAGTTTCGTTCCTGAACATATTCCTTGGGCTTCATTATACCTAGTTTTCTCGGTCTTCTGCTTTGTTTTAGTGCTTATTGTGTTGCTCACAAAGTACCCTACCTATGAAAAAGAAGAAGGTGAAAAAGCTGGGGATTCAATATCCTATATGACGTTGATAAAAAACAAGTATACACACTTATACTTCTTGGGTATCTTCTGTTATGTGGGAATTGAGCAAGGTGTTGGAAACTGGATTTCTCAGTTTTTACAGGAATATCATCAAATAGACCCACAAACTTTTGGCGCCAATACAGTTGCATATTTCTGGGCAATGTTAACCATTGGTTGTATTTTAGGACTTGTCTTGTTAAAGATATTCGATAGTCGAAAAGTGCTAGTCGGAACCACAGGTATCACTATCGTATGTTTGTTTTTTGCGCTCTTGGGTAATTCTTCTATATCGTTGTTTGCCTTTCCGATGCTTGGATTTTTTATTTCAGTGATGTGGCCTATCATTTTTTCCTTAGGTCTGAATTCAATCAAAAATCATCACGGGTCTTTATCTGGAATTTTGTGTACCGGAATTGCAGGAGGAGCCATTTTGCCTTTTTTAATTGGAGTAATTGGAGAAATAACATCTATAAAAACAGCTCTATTTTTCATAATGATCCCCTTATTGTTTATATTATCCATAGGGTTTTGGGCAAAGCCTTTGATAACTAATAAAATTCTTAAATCAAAAACAGAGAGCAAATGAAAGAATATATAGGGGTTGACCTTGGCGGAGCTTATTTTAAAGCTGGCTGTGTATTCGACGGTAGTGTACGTTCTGAAGCATCAAATGCGGTTCATAGAAACAATACAGAATCAGAACTTTTTGACAGTCTTTTTTCAATATTAGATGCTGTAATTACTAAAAAAACAACCGCAATAGGGGTTGGAGTTCCAGGAATTGTAGCAGCCGATAGCGGGATTATTTATGACCTAATGAATCTTCCTATATGGAAAGAAGTTCCACTAAAAAAAATATTAGAAAATAACTATGGTTTGCCAGTATTTTTAAACAATGATGCTAATTGTTTTGCAAAGGGAGAACATATTTATGGACATGGAAAACCCTATTCTAATTTTGTTGGACTCTCCATCGGAACAGGATTAGGAATGGGTGTGATTATTGAAAATAAATTATACAATGGTTTGCTATGCGGAGCTGGAGAAATAGGAATGGTTACCTATAAAGATAGCATTATAGAAAACTATGCAAGCAGTCTCTTCTTTGAAAAGCAATTCAATGCAAGTGCAAAAAAAATGAGTTCCTTGGCTATTCAAGGTAATGCCATTGCAATAAAGGCATATCATGAATTTGGTATTCACTTAGGAAACGCCATCAACAACATTAACTATATGCTAGCCCCAGAAGCCATTGTGATTGGTGGTTCTATCACTAAGGCATACCCCTTATTCAAAAGTTCGATGGAAGAAACTCTAAAAACGTTCGCTTTTACTAAACAGATTGAAAGTTTAAAAATTGAAGTTTCTAGCTTAAAGGAGAGCCCTGTTTTAGGAGCTGCTAGCCTATGCGTTAAATAGAGCAACTTTAATTTTTCTTCTGTAATGGGCTTCTGGAATCACTTGAGGAATAGAGTGGAAAATTTCTAGAAAATGGTTCTAAAATATTAATGCAAATAATATTTGTAATTTTATCAATCCTATGCTTACAAAAACTCAAGAACAGATAAATTTAAAAGAATTCAAAGAAAAGGTCATAAATGACTATAGAACCGTCTCTTTAAGCCGGGAAATAAGTGTTATGGGAAGAAGAGATGTTCTATCAGGTAAAGGTAAGTTTGGAATTTTTGGAGATGGTAAAGAACTTCCTCAAGTTGTTCTTAGTCACTTTTTTAAAAATGGGGATTATAGATCAGGCTATTACAGAGATGGAACACTACTTCTAGCTCAAGAATTACTTTCGCCAAGAGAGATATTTTCTACCGTTTATGGTCATGCAGATGTTACTTATGAAAGAATGTCAGGAGGTAGACAAATGGCAGGTCATTTCTTGTCGGAAATGATTAATAGCTCTAAGGAATGGATAAATCAGACTAATATAAAAAACCATATTTCAGATGTCTCCCCTCTTGCAACACAAATGTCAAGATTAGTTGGACTTGGTCTTGCCTCAAAAATTTATAGATATAATAATATTAAAAATTCAAGTAAATTTTCAAATAATGGAAATGAAATAGTATGGGGTTCTATTGGAAACGCTAGTACAAGTCAAGGAGTCTTTTTTGAATCAGTTAATGCATGTGGTGTTCTCCAAATACCTGCAGTAATAAGTATATGGGATGATGAATATGGTATCTCTGTTGATAATAAGTACCATACAACCAAAGAAAGTATATCTAAAGCTTTAAATGGATTTAAATTAACTAAAAATCAATCTGGAATTGAAATATTAAAGGTAAAAGGATGGGATTATGCCTCATTGATAAAAACGTATTCATATGCAGAGAATATTGCTAGAAATTATCATGTTCCAGTAATTATCCATGTTACTGAATTAACTCAACCATTAGGACACTCTACATCTGGATCTCATGAAAGATATAAATCTAAAGAAAGACTAGATTGGGAGAAATCAAATGATTGTAATTTAAAATTTAAAGAATGGATTATTGAAAATAAACTTTGTTCACAAAAAAAATTACAAAATATTGATAATGAGATTAAAAAATATGTAACAGAAGAAAAAAGACTTGCATGGGAATATTATCAAAGACCTTTTTTAAAATCAAGAGATGAATTACTTGACATATTTAATTTGTTTGAGAATGATTATATAAAAAACGAATTAAAGAAAAAGGTTGAGTCACTTGAAGAGGTGAATTTCTCTGAACTTTTAAAAATAAGCAGAAACACTATTTATGATCTTGATTCTAGTAACGATATAATTAAAAATAAATTATTAGAATGGAATAAATCAAAAATGAAATTATTATCAGAGAAGTACTCTACAGACTTATATTCAATAGATATTAATGATCTATTAAAAAAGAATTTTACTCCACCTGCTTATGATAATCCCAATGAAGTTGATGGAAGGATTATATTAAGAGATAATTTTGATGAACTTCTTAAAAACCATGACAACTTATTTATATTTGGTGAGGATGTTGGAAAAATAGGTGATGTTAATCAAGGACTTGAAGGGTTGCAAAAAAAATATGGAAAGAACAGAGTCTTTGATACAGGAATAAGAGAGTCAACAATAGTCGGTCAAGCAATTGGAATGGCTCTCAGAGGACTTAAGCCAATTGCTGAAATACAATATTTAGATTATATTCTCTATGCTTTACAGATTCTTAGTGATGATGTAGCTACAATGAGTTACAGAACACATGGAAGACAAAAAGCTCCAATAATTATTAGAACAAGAGGACATAGATTAGAGGGAATTTGGCATTCTGGCTCTCCTCTTGGTGGAATGATTAACTTTTTAAGAGGGATATTAATTTTAACTCCAAGGAATATGACTAAGGCAGCTGGATTTTATAATTCTTTAGTGAAATTAGATCAACCAGCGATTGTAATTGAGCCATTAAATGGATATCGTACTAAAGAGAAAATACCATCAAATCTTGGTAAACTTGAGACCCCTATCGGTGAAGTTGATATAATCAAAAAAGGAAAAGATCTGACAATAATATCTTATGGTTCAACTTTAAACATAGTTGAAAAAGTAGGTCAAAAATTACTTGATTATGACATAGATTGCGAAATTATAGATTTACAATCATTAATTCCCTTTGATATATCTCATAGAATTAAAAAAAGTGTTGCAAAAACCAATAGAATTCTAATTGTAGATGAAGATATGCCTGGTGGAGCTTCAAGTTATATTCTCCAAGAATTATTAAATACTCAAAAGATATACAATAAACTTGATAGTGAACCGAATCTTTTAACTGCTAAAGAACATAGACCTCCTTATGGTTCAGATGGGGATTATTCAAGTAAACCTTCTTTTGAAGATATATTTGAAAAGGTTTATGAGATTATGAATGAGGTAGACCCAAATAAGTACAGTAATATTTAATTTCCATTAAATATCTTATAGATAAGCTCTGAAGATATTGCATGATAATTTGTATTATCAAAATCAATTCCTTTAGATCTTTTATCGGCTTCCAATAAATAATTAAATATTTTTGAAATATCTTTCATAGAATAGTTAGGTGATGCTAATTTATACTCTTCTATAAAATATGGATTCACGCCCATAATTTTTGACGCTTCTCTTTTATTTTCAACAGAATGATATAAAAAGAGTTTATTAAAAAAATAAAAAACAGATGAAATCAATAATGTTAAAGGATATTTATTAGAATTAGTTGACATGTATTCAATAATTTCAATTGTTTTAGAAAAATTCTTCATACCAATATGTTTTGTTAATTCAAAAAAATTGTATTCTTTACTAAAACCAATAATGCTCTCAACTTCATCTGGCCTAATTACATCATCTTTTTCAGAGTTAATTTTAAGTTTATCTAGTTCATTCTCAATTTGAGATAAATTATTACCCACAAAGTCTATAATTATTTGGATTGACTTAGGATGGAGTTTTATCCTCTTATTTAAAGAAACTTCATTAATCCAATTAAATATTTGGTTATCATAAATTTTTTTTGATTCAAATGCTAATCCATTTTTTTTAGATAAACTATAAATTCTTTTTCTTTTATCAAGTGATTGATTAATAAAAGATAGTACTAGGATTGTTTTTAAGTTAGGAGATTCAACATAACTGGTTAGTTTATCAAAGTTTTTAGAAATAGATTTCGCGTCTTTTAGGACAACAAAATTATATTCTCCAACTAATGGAAATCTTTTTGCAGCATCAATTACTTGATCTTCACTGATTTCATTACCATAAAATTTAAAATAATCAAAATCTTTAGAATCGTTATTAACTACTTTACTAGTAAGTAATTTAATTATATTATCTGCAAAATAGTTTTCATCTCCTACTAGAATATAAATTGGAAAGAATTCGTCATTGTTTATCTTAGTAATAATTTTATTGTATTCGTTCATCAAAAAAAATAATTTATGGAAAAGTTAAACTTTCCTACTTACGATTTCAAATTAAAAAAAAATAATAATAAAACTTACATTTTTGATGAAATAAGAATGAAGTGGATATTTCTTACACCTGAAGAATGGGTTAGGCAAAATTTTATTATGTATATAAAATCAAAAGGATATCCCCTATCTCTAACGAATCTTGAAAAAGCCTTTTCCGTTCATGGAGTAAAAAAAAGATATGATATTGTTGTGTATAATCAAATAGGAAAAGTCAATATTCTAGTTGAATGCAAATCATTCAAACAAAAAATAAATAATAATCATTTTGATCAAATAATGAAATATAATATAGAGCTAAAAAGCACATATCTTGCTGTTTCAAATGGGATTAATCATTATTTCTTGAAATTTGATATTGATAATAAAAAACATGAATTTATTGAAGATTTACCTTTATACTTAAAATGAAAAGAATTGCCGTAGTAATATTGAATTGGAATGGAATAGAATTATTAAAAAATTTTATTCCAAATACTATTAATAATTCAGAACAGGCTAATATTTATGTAATTGATAATTTCTCAGAAGATGATTCTGTAGATTTTTTAAAGAGAAATTACCTAAATATTAAAGTTATTGAACTAGATAAGAATTACGGATTTGCAGAAGGATATAATTTAGGTCTAAAGGAAATTGATGAGGAAATCTATTGTTTGATAAATTCTGATATTAAAGTAACAAAAAACTGGTTAGAACCAATAATTAATAAGTTTGACAACAATAATGTTTCTATTGCCCAGCCTATTATATTAGATTATAATAAAGAGGATCATTTTGAATATGCAGGTGCTGCAGGTGGTTTTATAGATAAGTTTGGATATCCCTTTTGTAGGGGGAGAATTATAAATTCCATCGAAAAAAATTTAAATCAATACAAAGATTCTAAAATATTTTGGGCTACAGGAGCATGTTTATTTGTTAAAAGAAGGGTTTTTAATGAATTGAATGGATTTGACAAGGACTTCTTTGCTCATCAAGAGGAAATTGATTTTTGTTGGAGAGCATTTAATCTTAACTATAACTGTCACGCTATTACTTCATCAAAAGTATTTCACATAGGTGCATATACAATAAAGGATAGCCCTCAAAAAACTTATTTAAATTATAGAAACTCTTTATTCATGTTAGTAAAAAATCTCCCCTATAATAAATTATGGACTATTTTACCACAAAGAATAATTATTGACATAATATCTTCATTTTATTTTATACTTAATTTTAGATTTATGAGCTTCTTATCAGTATACCGAGCTTACTTAAGTTTAATTCTAAAGTTTTACATTATGTTTAATAAAAGGGGGGATTCATTAAAAAAAGATGAATATTTCTATATAAAAAGTATAATTTTTAATTATTTCATACTAAAAAAAAGGAAATTCTTTAAGCTGAAACACAATAAATTACCATAATTATATTAGATTTGTACCTGAAAATTTTATTAACCAATTCGTTTTGAAATGAAAACAAATATTTTAGTAGTTGGAGTTCTAGGTTTACTTCTTACTTCTTGTGTTTCGCAAAAGAAGTATTCAGACTTAGAAAAACTTCAACAAGACACAAAAGAATTACTAGATAATGCTACTTCTAAATTAAGCTCTACTGAACAGGGTTTATCTGCTGCTTCAGGAAGACTTTCTGCTCTTACTGAGCAAAATAAATTTCTAAGAGCAAACAATCAAGATTTGATTGACAATATGGGTAATTTAACTACACTTACTCAAAAGGGAGCTGATAACCTAGAGCGTTCTCTTGAAAGTCTTAAAGAAAAAGACCTTATTATAACAAGAATGCAAGATGCTGTAACAAAAAGAGATTCTGTTACTTTAGCATTAGTTCAAAGTTTTAAAAGCTCACTTGGAACTTTAAGTGACGATGACATTGAAATTAATGTTGAAAAGGGTGTTGTATATGTTTCAATATCTGACAAACTTTTATTTAACAGTGGAAGTTTTACAGTTACTGAAAAAGCTAAAAAAGTTCTTGAAAAAATTGCAAAGGTCATTAGTGATAAGCCAGATTTAGAATTTATGGTTGAAGGTCACACTGATAACAAACTTATAGATCAAGAAAAAGCTGCTGAAAAAATTCCTGGTATAATTGATAACTGGGATCTTTCTGTAAAAAGAGCTACTTCAGTAGTAAGAATTCTGCAAAATGACTATGGAGTTGACCCAGGTAAGCTTGTAGCTGCCGGAAGAAGCTTCTATATGCCTATAGCAGATAATGATTCAAGAGTTACAAGAGCTAGAAATAGAAGAACTAGAATAGTTGTTCTTCCTAAATTAGATCAATTCTTTAATCTAATAGAAGAAGGAAAAACAATGAATGTTCCATCTACTATTGATAATGATAATACAATAAACTCTAGTAACAAACCTGACTAAGAATAGGTTTAAAGAATAAAAAAGCATGCTTTTGATATTCATTAGCATGCTTTTTTTTACAAGACTTTTAACTTTGCAAATTTTAATAACAAATTCTTATCTCCGATTTTTTCAAATTTTATTTTAGCTTTAACATTGTCATTGTTACCTTCAAGTCCAATTACTTGGCCTTTTCCAAACTTTAAATGTTGAACTTTATCTCCAACACTCACTTTTGTTTGAAAACCACTATTTGACTTAACTGAAGATAAATTTTTAAAATTCCCTTGTCTTAATATTTTCTGTTTTATGAATGGACTAGGTTTTATTTTTTTTTGGAGTACTGAAAAGTCATTATTGTCTTTGAAATCAATAAAATCATTATCTATTTCATCAATAAACCTACTTTCTTCACAAGATATTAGTTTTCCCCATCTATATCTAGAGTTAGCATATGATATATAGAGGTTTTTTTTTGCTCTTGTAATACCGACATAGAATAATCTTCTTTCTTCCTCTAGGTCATCTCTTGAATTATAACTTAATGCTGAAGGGAATAGATCTTCTTCAAGTCCTACAATAAATACATTCTTGAATTCAAGACCCTTAGATGAATGTAAACTCATTAATGATACAAAATCTTCATTTAATTTTAAATCTATATCAAAATCTGTTGCTAACGATACATTTGATAAAAATTCAGAAAGATTATTTTTTGAATCAGCTATTTCCTTTTGATCATCTATAAAATCTCTTATCCCATTAAGTAATTCTTGAATATTCTCAACTCTAGCAATAGACTCTGGACTTTCATCTTTTCTTAACTCATCTATTATTTTTGTTTCTTTTATAACCAAATCTGTTATCTCAAAAGCACTTAATTTCTTATTTTGAATTTTAAAGACTTCTATCTGATTTATAAAATTTTCTAGTTTAGTTATCGAAGAATTAGATAATCCTAAATTTAGGTTTTTAGCAGATTTAATTGTTTCATAGATACTTAAGTTATTATTGTTAGATCCAACTATAATTTTATTTATAGTCACCTGTCCAATCCCCCTTGAAGGATAGTTTATAATTCTTTTAAGACTTTCTTCATCATTATTGTTAACCACAAGTCTTAAATAAGCTAGTATGTCTTTAATTTCTTTTCTATTATAAAACGAAACACCACCATAAATTTTATATGGAATATTTGAATTTCTTAAAGAATCTTCTATTACTCTTGATTGAGCATTAGTTCTATATAAAACAACAAAATCATTATAGTTGTTTTCTGATTTGATTAAGTTTAAAATTTTTTGAGAAATCAATCTTGCTTCAGCAATATCAGATGGGTTAGCTGTTATTTGAATTTTATCACCAAATTCATTATCAGTCCAAACTTCTTTGTGAATCTTATTTTTATTATTATCAATTACTGAATTAGCAGCATTTACTATATACTTTGTAGATCTATAATTTTGTTCTAATCGATAAACTTCAACATCATCATAATCATTTCTAAAATTGATTATATTATTAATATTTGCACCTCTAAATGAATATATACTTTGAGCATCATCTCCAACAACACATATATTTTGATATTTATCAGCAAGAGATTTTACAATTAAATATTGAGAATTATTTGTATCCTGATACTCATCAACTAGTATATATTTAAATTTTTCTTGATATTTCGCTAGAACTTCAGGAAAATTATTTAATAATTCATTCGTTTTTAATAGTAAATCATCAAAATCCATAGAATTTGATTTTACTAGTCGATCACTATATTCTTTATATATATCTCCTGTTTTAGGCCTTTTAGATAGTTTGTCAGATTCTGTTAAATCAGAATTCGAAAAATATGCGTTAACTGAAATAAAACTATTTTTTAATGATGATATTCTATTTCGAATAGTTTTTGGTCTATATGAATCTTTATCTAAGTTCATTTCTTTAATTATTGAAGAAATCAATCTTTCTGAGTCTTGAACATCATAAATTGTAAAGTCAGATGTAAATCCGATTTTATGAGCTTCAAATCTTAGTATTTTAGCAAATACTGAGTGAAAAGTACCCATCCATATATTTTTTGACTCCCCATCCCCTATCATAGATGAAATTCTAGATTTCATTTCTCTAGCAGCCTTATTTGTGAATGTAAGTGCAAGTATTTCAAATGGATCAATACCATTTTTAATTAAGTGAACAATTTTATAAGTTAATACTCTTGTTTTTCCTGAACCAGCTCCAGCAATAACCATTGATGGACCGTTAATCTTTAAAACAGGTTTTTCCTGAGCTTCATTAAGATCATTTAGATAAGATTGTTTATCTTCTATCATTGTTATAAATTTAAGTAATTAATGAATTTTAATCACTCATATACCCTTAATTAAATAAATACTTATGAAAAGAATAATTCTTTTATTGTTAACTGTTTCAAATTTTGCTTTCTCACAAAATTTAAATAATCAAATTATATCTATTGAAGATAAATTAGTCTCATGGAGACATGATATTCATAGAAATCCGGAATTGGGAAATAGAGAATTTAGAACATCAAAAGTTATAGCAAATCACTTAAAGAGTTTAGATATCAAAGTAATTGAAAATGTCGGTAAAACTGGGGTAGTTGGAATTCTTAATGGAAATAAACCTGGTAGGGTTGTTGCATTAAGAGCAGATATGGATGCATTACCAATTCATGAAAGAAATAATTTAGAGTATCAATCAATTAACAAAGGTGTTATGCATGCATGTGGACATGACACTCATATAGCAATATTGATGGCTACAGCAGAAATCCTATCAAAGAATAGAAATTTTCCAGGTACTGTTAAATTTATATTTCAACCATCAGAAGAAGGACCACCAAAAGGTGAAGAAGGGGGAGCTAGATTAATGATAAAAGAAGGTGTGTTAAATAACCCTGATGTTGATGCAATATTTGGTCTGCATATAAGTTCTCTTCTACCGATGAATAAGGTTTATTATAAACCTAGAGGGTTTTTTGCATCCTCTTCAAGGTTAACAATAAAAATTAAAGGTAAACAAACACATGGTGGAACACCATGGTTTGGAGTTGATCCAATAGTAATATCAGCTGAAATAATAAGTGCTCTGCAAACAATCATTTCAAGACAATCTAATTTAACTGAAGAGCCAGCAGTTTTATCAATCGGACAGATAAACGGCGGTAATAGATTTAATATTATTCCTGAAGAAGTTACTATGATTGGTACTATAAGAGCTTTAAGCTATGAAATGAGGGATAGCATAAAGCAAAAAATACATAATCTAGTTGATGGAATCTCAAAATCTTTTGGAGCTGAATCTGAAGTAGAGATTATTGATGGCGCTGATATAACTTATAATGATCCTAATATGATGAATCAGATGTTGCCTTCAATTAAAAAATCAGCCGGGGAAAACAATGCAGTTTTAACTAAAGCTAAAACTGTTGCTGAAGATTATGCATACTATCTTAATGAGGTACCAGGTTTTTTATTTGAATTAGGTGGATACAATTCAGATTCAAATAAACCCCCAACACCTCATCATACTGCAGATTTTACAGTTGATGATAGATCAATGCTTTTGGGAGTTAAAGTAATGACTAATCTTGCTTTAGATTATCTAAAAAGTGGACAATAAAAATATCCTTGACACTTCTATAGAATTTATAAAAGGAGTTGGTCCTTCAAGGGCTAAACTTTTTAAAGAAGAGTTAGATATTACTACTTATGATGATTTAGTAAATTTCTTTCCTTTTCGGTATATAGATAGAACGAAGTTTTATAAAATTAAAGATCTTCCTAATTTACCTTCTTCTGAGATTCAAATTGTTGGAAAAGTAGTTAAAAAGATATCTGTCAATAACAAATTTAATAAACGTTTATCATTAACATTTCAAGATGATACGGGTGAAATAGATTTAATTTGGTTTAGAGGATACAGTTGGATTGAGGATTCAATAGACAAGAATAAAGAATATGTCGTTTTTGGAAAATTAAATTGGTATAAAAATAAAATCACAATCACTCATCCAGAAATAAAATTAAAATCGACTTTTGATAAAAATGTACCAAGAAGGCTACATGGGATATATTCTTCAACAGAAAAGTTAACCAATAGCGGGATAACACAAAGATATTTTATAAAAATAATCTATGAATTACTTCAATCAACTAATGGGAAGATTAAAGAAAATTTACCTTCTTATATAAGAAAAGAATATTCTCTTATTGATAGGCAAAATGCTTTCATAAATATTCATCTACCAGAATCCAACGATAAATTAAAGAAAGCAATAGATAGATTAAAATTTGAAGAATTATTTTTTAATCAATTAGGGTTTTTATTGTCTAAAACTGACAGACTTAAAAAGATAAATGGATTTCAATTTAAATTAGTAGGTGATAATTTTAATAAATTTTACAATGAATCACTGCCATTTGATTTAACAGGTGATCAGAAAAAAGTAATAAAAGAAATTCGTAAAGATTTTAATAGTGGAAAACAGATGAATAGACTTCTTCAGGGAGATGTTGGTTCTGGAAAGACAATAGTTTCATTGATGATAATCTTAATAGCAATAGATAATGGATATCAATCATGTATTCTTGCTCCAACTGAAATTTTAGCTCAACAGCATTTTGATTCTATTTCTAAATTATTAGAAAAACTTAATGTAAATGCTGAACTCTTAACTGGTTCAACTCCTACAAAATCAAGAAAGAATATGCACCAAAAACTTTTAAATAATGAAATTCAAATTTTAATTGGAACGCATGCAATTCTTGAAGATGTGGTAAAGTTTAAAAATTTAGGTTTAGCTATAATTGATGAACAACATAGATTTGGAGTAGCACAAAGAGCTAAACTATGGAAAAAGAATGCCTCTCCCCCACATATATTAGTTATGACTGCAACACCAATACCTAGAACATTAGCTATGAGTGTTTATGGTGATCTTGATATATCAATAATAAAAGAATTACCTCCAGGACGAAAAAAGACAATTACTGTCCACAGATATGATAAGAATAGATTGAGTGTCTATAAGTTTCTTAAAGATCAAATTATACTAGGAAGGCAAATATATATTGTCTATCCGTTAATTAATGAATCAGAAAAACTTGATTATAAAGATCTTGTTGATGGTTACGAAAGTATGCTACGTGATTTTCCAAGACCAGAATATCAAGTAGGTATCCTTCATGGTAAAATGAAGTCGTTAGATAAAAGTTTGGAAATGGAAAGATTCATAAATAATAAAACCCAGATACTTGTATCTACAACTGTTATAGAGGTTGGTGTAAATGTTCCAAATGCATCGGTTATGATGATTGAAAGTTCTGAAAGATTTGGATTATCTCAATTACACCAATTAAGGGGAAGGGTTGGTAGAGGGAATGAAGAAAGTTATTGTATTCTTATGACTAAAGATAATCTTTCAAGTGATGCTAAGACAAGAACTGACACAATGGTTCAAATTGATGATGGGTTTAAGCTTTCTGAGGTTGATTTAAAATTAAGGGGTCCTGGAGATCTATTAGGCACAAAACAAAGTGGAATTCTTAAATTTAAAATAGCAGATATTATTAATGATTATGATATCCTAACAAAAGCTAGAGATTGTGTTTCAAGTATATTATCTAACGATCCTAAACTAAAGTTAGCTGAAAATTTGTCTATAAGAGAATATATTTCTCTTTCAGGAAAATCAAAAAATTTATGGAGATATATAAGCTGATATATTATATTTGCTATGAATTAGATTATAAACTGTGAAAGTTTCTTATAATTGGCTAAAAGATTACATAGACATTGACAAACCAGTTGATGAAGTCTCAGAAATATTAACAAATCTTGGTTTAGAAGTTGAAAACGTAGAAGACTTTGAATCCATAAAAGGATCTCTTGAGGGAATTATTGTAGGAGAAGTTTTATCCTGTAAAAAACATCCAAATGCTGATAGACTAATACTTACCAATATTGATTTAGGAAAAGAAGGGAAATTTAAAATCGTATGTGGTGCGCCAAATATTGCTAAAGGTCAAAAAGTACCTGTTGCAACAGTTGGATCTGTTATTTACACAAAATCTGGTGAGAAGATTAAAATATCAAAATCTAAAATAAGAGGTGTTGTAAGTAATGGTATGGTTTGCGCAGAAAATGAAATTGGATTAGGTAATTCGCACGATGGAATAATGGTTCTAGATGAAAAAATAAAACCAGGGACTCCATTAAGCAAAATATTTGAAGTTGAAAGTGATAAAATATTAGAAATTGGATTAACTCCTAATAGGTCTGATGCAATGAGTCATTTTGGTGTTGCAAGGGATTTAAAAGCATTTTTTGACCTTAATAAGGAAAAGACAACTTTAAAATTACCTAGTATAAGTGAATTTAGTTATGATGATTTTAAAATTGAAACCAAAATAGATGTTGAAGATTCAAATTTATCTCCCTTATATGCAGGTATTATTATTAATAATATTGAAGTTAAGGAATCTCCAAAATGGATTAAAAATAAACTTAAATCAATTGGACAAGAGCCTATAAATAATATAGTTGATATTACTAATTATGTATTGCACGAAATTGGACAACCTTTACATTCTTTTGATTTAGATAAGATTTCAAATATTGAAGTCAAAACTTTACCTTCAAAAACGAATTTTATGACTCTTGATGGTAATCAAATATCTCTTGATAATGAAGATATTATGATTTGTTCTAAAAGTAACCCATTATGTCTAGCCGGTATATTTGGAGGTTTAGATTCGGGTGTTACAAATAAAACAAAAAATATTTTTCTAGAATCAGCAATATTTAATCCAATATCAATAAGAAAATCATCAAAAAGACATTCAATTTTTACTGAAGCTTCTTCTAGATTTGAAAGATGTGTAGATCCTGAAATGGTAATATATGCATTAAAAAGAGCTTCAATATTGATTAAAAATGATTGCCCAGACTCTATTTCATCGAATGTTATTAAAGAGGATAACCTTAAGTTAGAAGAAAAAAAGATTTTTTTAAGATATGATAAGATTAACTCGATATCTGGTAAATTAATAGATAAGGAAATCATTGCCTCTATTCTAAATTCTCTAGATGTTACAATTGAGACAGCAACTGATGAAGGTTTAAATGTAATATCACCTCACTATAGAGTTGATGTAAATAGAGAAATTGATTTAATTGAAGAGATTCTTAGAGTATATGGTTATAACAATATTGATCCAAGTTCAACATTAACTCTTTCTTCAAAGGATTTTACTTTAAATAATGATAAAATTATTGATAACATAATCTATAGGAATCTCGTTGGAGTTGGTTTTAATGAGATTATGACAAATTCTATCTGCTCTCCTGAATCAAATCAAATAAATAAAGATATTAAGCCTATAGAGATTATTAATCCACAAGGAGTTGAACTATCAAATCTTAGAGTCTCATTATTACCTGGAATGTTGGATATAATAAATTTTAATAATAGCAGACAAAATAAAAATCTCAAATTGTTTGAAATAGGAAATACGTATTACTCAGACCACAAAGAAAACGTTGAAACAAAATTGCTTTCTATTTCAATTTCTGGAGAAATATTTAATGAATCCTGGTTAAATAAAGATCAAATAGATAATTTCTACTATATAAAAGGTATAATAAAAAGATTATGCAATGATTTATCATTAAGGGTGAAATTTATATCTAAAAATGATTCTAATTATTCTAAGAAACTTTTAATTACAAAAGGGAAGGATACAATTGGCTGTATTGGTAAAATAAACAAAAACCTACTTAATAATTATTCAATAAATACTAAAGTATGCTACGCAGAGATTAATCTATCAAAGATTGATATAAAAAATAATGTCATAATATATAAAGAGATCTCCAAATTTCCGTCTTCAAGAAGAGATATATCAATGATAGTAGATTCTAAAGTTACTTTTGATAATATTGAGAAATTAGCATTTGATATTGAGAAGAACATATTAAAAGAAGTTAATCTATTTGATGTTTATAAAGACAAGTCCATGAGTAATGATAAAGAATCATACGCAATTAGTTTTATTTTTAACGACTCTAAAAAAACACTTACTGATAAACATATTAATCAAGTAATGAAAAGAATAATGAATAGATTCACTAAAGATCTTAATGCTCAGATTAGAGATAAGTAACTATTTATATAATCTTTCTCTTTGATTAATAATTTTCTTATCCTTAACGTATTCATCAAAGGAAAGATAACTGTCAATAATACCATTAGGAGTTATTTCAATTATTCTATTCGAAACAGATTTTGCAAAAGCAATATCATTTGTACTCATTAAAACAGTACCTTTAAAATTAATTAATGAATTATTAAATGTTGTTATAGACTCTAAATCGAGGTGATTTGTAGGTTCGTCGATTAATAAGACATTTGGATTACCCATCATAATTTTAGATAACATACATCTTACCTTCTCCCCTCCTGACAAAACATCACAAGATTTTAAAGCTTCATCACCACTAAATAACATTTTACCTAAAAATCCTCTAATATATAATTCTTCTTTTTCTTCATCATTATTCGCCCATTGTCTTAACCAATCAACTAGTGAATTTTTAGTTTTAAAAAAAGAAGAATTATCTAGGGGTAAGTAACCAAATGAAGTTGTAATTCCCCAACTATAAGAACCTGAAGTACTTTTTAAGTTACCAGATAAACATTCATAAAAATAATTACAAGCTCTTGAGTTTTTTGATAAAATTAAAACCTTCTCACCTTTCTTTAGATTAAAATTAATGTCTTTAAAGAAGGTTTCATTTTCATTTAAAAATGATAAAGAACTTACTTCTAATATTTGATTTCCAGCTTCTCTTTCTTGTTCAAAAATTATTGCTGGATATCTTCTACTTGAGGGTTTTATTTCTTCTATATTTAGTTTTTCTATCATCTTTTTTCTTGCTGTTGCTTGTTTTGACTTTGCAACATTTGCTGAAAATCTAGAAATAAATTCTTGTAATTCCTTTTTCTTCTCTTCAGCCTTTTTGTTTTGTTGAAATTTTTGCCTAGTTGCTAATTCACTTGAAGCTTGCCAAAAACTATAATTACCTGAAAAATGATTAATCTTACCAAAATCTATATCAGATATATGAGTACAAACTGAATCTAGAAAGAACCTATCATGTGAAACAACAATAATTGTATTTTCAAATTCTTGAATAAAATTTACTAACCATTCTACAGAATTATAATCTAAATCATTTGTCGGCTCATCCATAATTAAAACATCTGGATTTCCAAATATACATTGGGCAAGAAGTACCTTAACTTTAATTTTTTGATCAATGCTATCCATCACATGTTGATGTGATTCTTCTTTTATACCTAGGCTTGATAAGAGAAATGCTGCATCAGCTTCAGCATTCCAACCATCCATTTCTTCAAATTTAATTTGAAGTTCACCTACTCTCTCAGCATCTGCATCAGAAAAGTTTTCATTTGCATATAAATCATCTATTTGTTTTTTAATTTCAAAAAGCTCCTTATTTCCTAAAATAACAGTCTCTAATACATTATTACGATCATATCGGTTATGATCCTGCTCTAATACAGATAGTCTTTTCCCAGATTCTAATGATATAGATCCAGAGTTACCTTCCTTTTGTTTAGATAAAATTTTCAAAAATGTTGATTTACCAGCACCATTAGCTCCAATTATTCCATAGCAATTTCCTGGAGAAAAAGTTATATTTACTTCATCAAAGAGAATTCTTTTACCAAATTGAAGTGATAAATTATTTACAGATAACATATTAGTTAAATTATGCGCAAAAATAACACCTTGATATTTTTTAAACTAATTATACTAGTCAATATTTTGTTTTTTTTTAATTCATGTAATTATAAGAAAGATTCTAATGTTTTTTTTATAGGAGGAGAAATCATTAACCCATCATCATCAGATGTTAATATCTACAGAAATAATATTAAGATTGATTCTATTGAATTAGATAATAAGAATACGTTTTTTAAACAAATCAACAACGTTAATTCAGGTATATATAGAATTGAACATTTACCTGAATATCAAAATATACTAGTAGATAAGGGCGATAGCATATGGATTAGAGTTAATGGTGAAGATTTTAGTGAATCATTATCTTTTACAGGAAAAGGTTCATCTAAGAATAATTTTTTAATTGACATTTCAAATTATTTAAATAATGAAGATGATTTTTTATCAAATATGTATTCTGAAAACTCAACTATATTTAAAGAAATAATAGATTCATTATCTCTAGAAAAAGAAAATATTTGGAATGATTTTATCAAATCTGGAGTTCAATCAAAATTATCAGAAAAAGTTACTAAATCAAGTATATTATATTCATATGCTAATAGACTTGAAAGATATGCTCTACTTAGAGGTTCAAATTGGAATTCATCTGATGCAAAAAAATATTTTAATTATAGAAATAACCTTAATCTAAATGATAAAGATTTAATACTATTCGAGCCATATATCACTTATTTAATGAATTATTTTAATAAAAGTGTACTTGACAGTAGTCAAGTTTATTTTTATCAAAAAAATAATACTGATTTTAATATTAAAAAATTAGTTCTTATAGATTCGGAAATAAAAGATAATGACCTGAAAAATATTTTGTCTAGAGCTACAGCTGTAGAAGAACTACTGAATTTTAAAAATCATGATTACCATGAAAAGTTTATTGGATACTATTCCTATATAAATTCATCACAAACATATTATGATGAAATTATAAAGCTTCATAATGATATAAATAAAATGCAAAGTGGAAAGATGTTACCAGAGATCAATCTTATGAATTTTAATCAAGATATTATTTCTAGTCTAGACGCATTTAATAAAAATAAAACTCTTATATATTTCTGGTCACAAACTCAAATGAATCATTATAGAAGAACTATTAGAAGAGTTAATGAACTTGAAGAGAAATTTCCTGAATATAGATATGTAGGAATATGCATTCAACCATACAATTACCTTGTAAACCAAGCCCAAACTATATTAAATGTCACCATAGATGATCAATTTTCATTTACAAACTTTGAGAGTTCAAGTAAAGATTGGGTATTGACTTATCTAAACAAAGCAATTATTATAGATAGAAAATCAAAAATTCTTGATGGTTTTGGAAATTTATTCTCTAATAGTATAGAAGAGTCTCTAAGTCGTTATTGATTATTTTTATGGTCACTCAAAAACTTTTCTAATCCTATGTCTGTTAGCGGGTGCTTCATTAGTCCCTTTATGGCAGAGAGTGGACTTGTAATAACATCTGCACCTAATTTTGCACAATCTACAATATGCATTGTATGTCTTATTGAAGCAGCTAATATTTGAGTGTTAAAACCATAATTATCATATATCTCCCTTATCTCACTTATTAGATTTAATCCATCAGCAGAAATATCATCAAGCCTTCCAATAAAAGGTGAAACATAAGTAGCTCCAGCTTTAGCAGCAAGCAGAGCTTGACCTGCAGAAAAAACTAATGTACAATTTGTCTTTAGACCTTTATCTGAAAAATACCTAATTGCCTTAATTCCTTCTTCAATCATTGGGACTTTGATAACAATTTGTTTGTGTAGTTTAGCTAAGGCTTCTCCCTCTTTAATAATTCCTTTATAATCAACAGAAATAACCTCAGCTGAAACATCACCAGATACTATATTACAAATATCTTTATAGTGTTTAATTATGTTTTTTTCACCTTTAATTCCTTCTTTAGCCATTAAAGAGGGATTTGTAGTAACTCCATCAAGTATTCCAAGAGATTGAGCTTCTTTAATTTGATCAAGATTAGCAGTATCAATAAAAAATTTCATAAATAAATTTATTATAGTTTATACATTTTCATAACAATTTTTTCAAAAATCATATCTGGGATAAATTCTTTAAGAGTTACAAGTTTTTGAATAAATTTCCCAGAAAGGTAATGAATTTTAGGATTTTTAGAATTTATGATCTTAAAAACCAAATCGGCTATTTCTTTAGGATCATTTCCCTTTTTTGTCATTCCTTTTGTAACAGCTTTAGTAAAACCTGAATATTCAGCTTTATATGGTGAATTAGCAACTAAAATAGTATCTCTTCTATTTTCAATGATTTCTGTCTTATAATCTCCGGGGGCTAAGTTAACGACCTTAATATTAAATTTTTTTAATTCCATATTTAATGACTCTCCTAGTAGGTTTAATGATGATTTTGACGCGCAATAGATACTTTGAAATGGCAAACCTAGATATCCGGCAATAGAAGTAATATTTATAATTAGCCCAGACATATTATTTCTCATGTGAGGGACAATCTTTTGTATTAGATTTATTTGACCAAAAAAATTTGTCTCGTATAGCCTTTTTATTTCAGACATATCAGAAGATTCTACTGGACCAGTTATACTAATACCCGCATTATTAATTAAAATATCTATTTTTCCATGTTTATCAATTAAATAATCAGTTATTCTTTCTGCATCTTGATATTCAGTAATATCTAATTTGAGTAATTTATACTTACCTTCAATTTCTTTTGGGTTTCTAGAAGTTCCATAAACTATAAAATCATGATTAGATAGTTTTTCAGCAATTGATCTTCCAAAACCTGAAGAAGCACCAGTAATTAATACTACTTTTGACATAATTTATTTAAATATATTAAATTTAATATATGAAACAGCTATTATTGATTTTAAGTTTATTTCTGATCTCAAATTGTGAAAATAATAATTCTAAAGATTTTAAACTTAAAATTCAATCATCAAATAAAACTATTAAACTGAATGATACAATCAATATAGAAATATCAAATAAAAAGGATATTCTTATTGATTCTATCAAACTATTTATAAATGATAAAAGCGTTAAAAAAGAAGTTATCTTAAATGACTATATTCTTGGAAATCATAATGTTAAAGCATTTATTTATAGTAATGGTAAATCCTTTACATTAAATGAGTCGTTTGATATTTATTCCAATATTATACCAACACTTTATAGATATGAAATTATAAATGAATTTAAACATGATGATAAAGCGTATACTCAAGGATTAGAATTCTATAATGATGTATTATATGAAAGCACAGGATTAAATGGAAAATCAACCTTAAGAAAAGTTAATTATAAAACTGGAGGAGTGCTTAAGTCTATTGATATAGATTATGAATATTTTGCAGAAGGCATTACTATACTGAATGATAATATATATCAACTTACTTGGAAAAATCAAATAGGATTTATCTATAATACAGATCTTGAATATAAAAGGTCATTTAACTATGGTAAAAGCGTTCAAGGTTGGGGTTTATGTAATGATGGTGAATTTATATATAAATCTGATGGAACTAATAAAATATGGCTATTAGATAAAGATACATTGAAAGAAATTAGGAATATTGAGGTTATGACAAACAAATCAAAGATTAAAAACATTAATGAGCTTGAATACATTAATGGAAAAATTTATGCTAACACCTATCAATTAAATAGAGATGTTGTAATTATAATAAATCCTAATAATGGAGTAGTTGAAGGTGTAATTGATTTTACAGGAATTAGAGATTTAGTTGAAAAATCTCCAGATCTCGATGTAATGAATGGTATAGCTTATAATTCAAATACTAATAAATTATATGTCACTGGGAAAAACTGGAATAAAATATTTGAAATAAAAATAGTCGATAATAATTAAGCAAATAAAGGCCTGTCTTTCATTTGTTTCTTTACATTATCAGATATTGAATTCAACTTTTCATCATTCTCATAATTATTTATTGCATCATTTATAGACTGGGCAACAAATCCCATATCCTCTTCTTTAAACCCTCTAGTAGTAATAGCTGGAGTTCCAATCCTAATACCTGATGTAACAAATGGTGATTGTTCATCATAAGGAATCATATTCTTGTTTACAGTAATATTAGCTTTACCAAGTGATGTTTCTGCATCTTTTCCAGTGATGTTTTTATTCCTTAAGTCAATTAATAAAAGATGATTATCTGTACCTCCTGAAACAATATTGAAATCTAAATCTAATAAATCAGATGATAATTTTTTTGAATTTAGTTGAATCTGTGTAACATAATCCTTAAAAGATGGAAGAAGAGCTTCCCCAAAAGCAACACCTTTAGCAGCAATAACATGTTCTAGTGGACCGCCTTGATTACCAGGAAAAATAGCACCATCTAAAACAGATGACATTTTTTTAAGATTACCATTTTTAAATTTTAAACCAAAAGGATTATCAAAATCTTTTCCCATCATTATTATTCCACCTCTTGGACCTCTAAGTGTTTTATGTGTTGTTGATGTTATTACATCGCAATAAGGGACTGGATCATTTAATAGGCCTCTAGCAATTAGTCCTGCAGGGTGAGCTATGTCTGCATGTAATATAGATCCTACTTCATCTGCAATTTCTCTAAATTTTGAATAATCCATATCTCTAGAATATGCAGAAGCTCCAACAATAATTAAATTTGGTTTTACTTCTTTAGCTCTTTGGAGTATTTGTTTATAGTCAAACACTCCATCCTGATTTAACTTATAAAAACTTGATTTATATAGTTTTCCAGAAAAATTAAATGAAGATCCATGAGTAAGATGACCTCCATGAGAAAGATCTAAACCTAGAATTTTATCTCCAGGTTTTAAAAATGCATCAAATACAGCTGAATTAGCTTGTGAGCCTGAATGAGGTTGTACATTAGCATAATCAACAGAAAAAAGTTCTTTTAGTCTGTTTATTGCTATACTTTCTATTTCATCTACTACTTCACAACCTCCATAATATCTTTTCCCTGGATATCCCTCAGCATATTTATTAGTAAGTATTGAACCTGTAGCCTTCATTACATTATCACTTGCAAAATTTTCTGAAGCTATTAACTCAAGACCATTAATTTGTCTTTCTTTCTCCTTTAAGATTAAATCAAAAATTTCTTTATCGTTGTTCATTTAAAAAAAGTTTATCAGCTAAAATAACAAATTTGTAATTTTACAGTATGAAGAATTCAATTAATATAAAAAATAGGAAAGCTAAATATGATTATCATGTACTTGATACGTATGTGTCAGGGATTGTATTATCTGGAAATGAGATAAAATCAATTCGTGAATCAAAAGCATCTTTGAATAATTGTTATTGTGAATTTGACACGAGTAATGAGTTATATATTATTAATATGAATATTGATGAATATGTAAATTCTAACGAAAAGGACTATTCTCCACAAAAAAAGAGAAAATTATTATTAAATAAGAATGAACTTAAAAAACTTACAAAAGAATCTATAAATCCTGGTGTTACAATTGTACCATTAAACTTATTTATTAATAAGAAAGGCTTAGCAAAAATTACAATAGCTATAGCAAAAGGTAAGAAAGAATTCGATAAACGAAATGTAATTAAAGACAGAGAAAATAAGATAAATCTAAAAAGAATATCAAAAGGCACAAGAGATTAGCCTAATTTTTGTTTTTTAATAATGGAACAAATCTAAAGTTGCCAAATTTCTCTTTTTTATATTTTGTATTAGATTGTTTTGTTACCCTTAACATTGTTTGAGATTTATTTCCAATTGGAATTACTAACCTCCCCCCAATTTTTAATTGTTTCAATAATTCATTTGGAATCTCAGGTGCACCAGCAGTTACAATTATTCCATCAAATGGAGAGTCTTCTGGAAGACCCTTATAACCATCTCCATATTTAAATCTCTTTGGTTTAATATTTAATTTATTAAACAATTCTGAAGTTTTTCTAAAAAGTTTGTGATTTCTTTCGATTGTATAAACATCAACTCCAATATTATACAAAATAGCACTTTGATAACCTGAACCTGTTCCAATCTCAAGTATCTTTTGTTTTTTTGCAAGACATAATAGTTGAGTTTGAAATGCTACAGTAAAAGGTTGAGAAATTGTTTGATCCTCTATTATTGGAAGTGCCTTATCAATATATGCATGCTCCTCAAGTCCTGAATCCACAAAACAGTGTCTTGGTGTTAATAAAAATGAGTCCAGAACAAGTTTGTCTGTGATACCTTTTCTTTTTATTTCATCAACTAATCCCCTTCTTCTTCCAAGAAATTTATAATTATCCTTCATTTATTTACTAATATTATCTTTATAGATGATTATTCCAAAAGAAGATTGTAATTTTAAAAAAATATGATAAAAATTGGAGTTGTTGGTGCAGGACATTTAGGAAAAATTCATTTAAAGTTATTGAATTCTTCTAAAAGATTTCAATTAATGGGATTTTATGATACTGATTCAAAAATTTCTGAAGAACTATCAGATAAAGAAGGTTATAAGTATTTTTCTAATCTAGATAACCTTTTAGATAATGTGGAAGCAATTGATATAATATCCCCAACTACAACTCATTATCAAATTGCAAAACAAGCAATTTTATCAAATAAACATGTTTTTATAGAAAAGCCGATTACTGATAATGTAGATCATGCAAAGGATATTATACAGCTATCCAGAAAAAAGAATATTATTGGGCAAGTTGGACATGTTGAGAGATTTAATCCTGCATATGTAGCGGCATTCAATCATATTAAAGATCCTATGTTCATTGAATCTCATAGACTCTCTGACTTTAATCCTAGAGGAACAGATGTTTCAGTAATTATGGATTTAATGATTCATGATATTGACATTGTTCTTAACACTGTTAAATCAAAAGTCAAAAAAATTAATGCTTCAGGTGTTTCAATTATTAGCAATTCCCCTGATATAGCAAATGCAAGAATAGAATTTGAAAATAAATGTGTTGCTAATCTTACTGCAAGCAGAATTTCTCTTAAAAAAATGAGAAAAACCAGAATATTCCAAAAGGATGCATATATCTCTATTGATTTTCTAGAAAAAGAACTCCAAATAGTAAAAATTAAGGATGCTGTTAAGTCTAATTCTAATTTATCTATGGTTATAAAAACAAATAGAGGAAAGGATAAAATAATTTATTTTGAAAATCCTGAGATAATTGAAGAAAACTCTATTTTAAATGAACTTGAATCATTTGCTAATTCAATTAACAACAAATCACTTCCAAAAGTCACTCTATTAGATGGTTATGAGGCTATTAAAGTAGCTAATGAAGTAATTAGTCAAATACAATGATAAAAGAAAATCTTACGAATTTATATAACTCAATCCCTAAAAATATAAATTTAGTTGCTGTTACTAAAACAAAGACTAATGATGATATTATGAATGCCTATAATTGTGGACAAAGATTATTCGGGGAAAACAAAGTCCAAGAACTTACAAATAAGTACAATGATTTGCCTAAAGACATAAAATGGAATATGATTGGTCACCTTCAAACAAATAAAGTCAAGTATATTGCTTCTTTCATAGACTTAATTCATTCTCTAGATTCCATAAAACTAGCCAAAGAAATTAATAAACAAGGAGAAAAAAATAATAGAGTGATTGATTGTTTGATTCAAATAAAAATATCAACTGATGAGAGTAAATATGGCATAGGGTTTGATTATTTCGATAAACTATATAATGACACTTTAAATCTAAAATTTGTTAATGTTGTTGGTTTAATGGGAATGGCTTCATTTACAAATGATGAAAAAAAAATAAAGAATGAATTTAAATTAATCTCATCTTTATTTAATAAACTAAAATTAGTTAATAAAAAATTTACATACTTATCAATTGGGATGAGTAATGATTATAAATTAGCAATAAATGAAGGCGGAAATATGATTAGAGTTGGAAGCATAATATTTGGAGAAAGATAAATTTAATGTATAGTATAGTAGACCTAGAAGCTACAGGCGGTAAATTTAATGAAGAATCAATTATAGAGATAGCAATCTATAAATATGATGGAAGTAAGGTAGTTGATCAATTTATTAGTTTAGTTAATCCTCATAAAGATATAACCCCATATGTTGAGAAATTAACTGGTATATCAGCTAAAATGGTAAATACAGCCCCTGCATTTAATCAGGTTGCTAAACGTATTATCGAAATCACCGATAATTCAATCTTAGTTGCACATAATGCTCAGTTTGACTATAGATTACTTCAAATTGAATTTGACAGACTGGGTTATGAATATATAAAAGAATCTATTTGTACAGTCATTTTATCACAAAAGCTTTTACCAAATCAAGAATCTTATAAGCTAGGTAAATTAGTAAAAAGCTTAGGTATACCATTAACTCAAAGACATAGAGCTAGTGGTGATGCAAGGGCAACTGTAGAATTATTTAAACTACTCATTGATAAAGATATTAACAAACAAATTATTTCAAAAAATGTAGTTACATATTTAGGTCAAAATGTAAGATCTTTTTTCAATAAGATAATTGAAGATTTAAAGAATGAGACAGGTGTATTCTATATCTACAACCATAATAATGAAATCATATATATAGAAGCAAGTAAGACTATAAAGAGTAGGATAAATAGATTATTTACAAGCAATAAGTTTATTCCGAAATCAATCCAGAATAATATTAAAAATGTCAAAGTTGAAAGAACAGGTAGCTTTTATGTAGCATTAATTAAAAAATTTAGTGAAATTGATCATATTAAACCTGCATTTAATAAAATTAATTATATAAATTATGATAAATCAATTGGAGAATTTAATTCGCCAAGTAAAGAGTTTTTAGTTATAGATATTGGTAGAGATGCTCAAGAAAAAAGTTTTTTATTGGTTTCCTCTAAAAAACTTATTGGATATGGGTTTTTTAAACTAAACAATCAAATAAATACTAAAGAAAAATTATATTCCAGACTAGTTAAGATTAATCATAATCAGAATATAGAAAACATTTTAAATTATATAATTAATAAGCAAAAATTCAAAAAACTTATACCTTTGAATAAAATTTATAAAATTTCAACTATTGAATAAAATAAGAAAAAAAATACATAATGTAATTTATGAAGCAGATACGCCAGCTGGACAAGTATTTGATATTTCTTTAATAATTGTAATTATAATAAGTGTCATACTCGTCGCTATTGAAACAATTGGTTGGATAAACGAAAAGTATCATGCTATTTTGAATATTGCTGAATGGATTATAACAGCCTTATTTACTCTTGAGTATATATTAAGAATCTATTCAGTTAAAAAACCAAAAAAATATATTTTTAGTTTTTATGGTATTATCGATCTACTTGCAACTATTCCAAAATATCTTGCATTAATATTTGTGGGAGCTCATGTTGAAACTTTAATGGCTATAAGAGCTCTTAGAATACTTAGAATATTCAGAGTACTTCGTATATCTAGATATATCGGTGAATCTAACTTTTTAGTCAGAGCTTTACTTATAAGTAGAGCAAAAATTGTAATATTTCTTCTTTTTGTAGTTGTAATGTGTATTGTATTTGGTACGATAATGTACTTAGTTGAAGGTCCAGAATCAGGCTTTAATAATATACCTACAAGTATATATTGGTGTATTGTAACAATTACTACTGTTGGATATGGAGATATTGCACCAATTACTGAATTAGGTCAATTTATAGCATCTATATTAATGATCTTAGGTTATGGTATTATTGCTGTTCCAACAGGTATAATTTCTGCTGAAATGGTTCAGAGAAGAAAAGAAGTTGATGTAAATACAAAAGTATGTTCTGAATGCTTAAATGATAAGCATAAAGATAATGCAACGTTCTGTCATCAATGTGGTTCTAGTTTGGTTGATGAACAATAAATTAATATATATTGCCGGTCCAACATGTATTGGAAAAACATCATTAAGTATAGAAATAGCAAAGAGGTTAAAAACTGAAATTATTTCTTGTGACTCAAGACAATTTTATAAAGAATTAAAAATTGGAACTTCTCCACCATCAAGAGAACAATTAAAAGAGATCAATCATCATTTCATTCACAATAAGAGTATTCATGACAAATATAATGTGGGTATGTATGAAAAAGATGCAATTAATTTAATAAATAATTTATTTAAAGAAAATGAGATAATAATATTAGTTGGAGGGTCTGGACTCTATGCAGATTCAATCATGTGTGGAATTGATGATTTTCCGGAGATACCATCTAATATTAGAAATAAAATCGTTTTTGAATATGAATCTGAAGGCTTAGAGGTTATTCAAAACAAACTAAAAAAACTAGATACTAAATATTATGAAGAAGTTGATTTAAGTAATTCAGCTAGAATTATAAGAGCTCTAGAGATAATAGAATTTACTGGTAATAAATTTTCATCTTTAAGAACTAACAAACAAAAAAACAGAATCTTCAAAAGTCATGTAATTGTTGTTGAGTGTGAAAGAGAAAAACTCTATACAAGAATTAATAAGAGGGTTGATAAAATGATAAAAGAAGGTCTAGAGAAAGAAGTATTAAGTTTAAAAGATTTTAAGGAATTAAATACATTAAACACAGTTGGTTACAAAGAATTTTTTAACTACTTTGATAATAAAATGTCTTATAATGATACTATTGATAAGATAAAACAGAATACCAGAAATTATGCCAAAAGACAGATTACATGGTTAAAGAAATACAAGAAGTCGATCAAAGTATATTATAAACAAGAAGTCGATTCAATTATTAATGAGTTAAATCAAGTTATATGAATTTATATAAAGTTATTATACTGTCAATTATTACATGTTTACCAATATATAGTCAAAGAGAATTTAAGGATAAAGTTTATGATCATGCAGTCAGAAATATGAATGAATTTATAGAGTTTCTTTCATATCCAAATGATGCAAATTTCAAAACTGATATAAATAAATTAATTACCTGGACCGAGGATAAATTTAACTCACTTGATTTTAGATTAGAAAAATTAAACACAGAAACGTTCCCTCTTCTTCTAGCCACTAAACATATAAATGATGATTATAAAACTATCCTTGTTTATCTTCATCTTGATGGACAACCCATTGATTTAAGTAAGTGGAATCAGGAAGATCCATTTAATCCAGTCTTTAAATTACAAGAAAATGGAAAATTTGTTGATTATGAATGGAATAAAGCTAAAGATCTTAAATATGGAGATTTAGAAAAAAATGATATTAGAATTTTCGCTAGATCAGCATCAGATGCTAAAGGTCCAGTAATGATGTTAATTCAAGCTTTAAAGTTTATGAATTTAAACGGAATTGATCAAAAATTTAACTTAAAACTAGTTATGGACTTTGAAGAGGAAAAAAGCTCTCCAAGCCTCCCTTATGCAGTTAAAAAATACAGTGAACTTTTAGAGAGTGATGCTCTTCTTATTTTTGATGGTCCTCAACACGAATCAAATCTACCAACACTTAATTTTGGAAATAGAGGAATATCATCAATTACTCTTAAAACATATGGACCAATTGTACCTCAACATAGTGGTCATTTTGGAAATTATGCTCCTAACCCTGTTTTTAGAATGTCTAATATATTATCGTCAATGAAAGATGAAAATGGGGTTGTAAAAATTAAAGGATATTACGATGGAATAGTAATAACAAATGAAATAAAGAAGTCTTTAGATAATGTCCCTGATAATGAGGATTCTATGTTAGATAAAATGCAATTTAAAATACCTGAATCAGTCGGAAATTCTTACCAAGAATCACTTCAGTTCCCTTCATTGAACGTTAGGGGAATTAGAGCAGGATGGGTTGAATCAGAAGCAAGAACAATTATCCCATCAGAATGTATTGCAGAGATTGATGTTAGATTAGTTATTGAAAGTGATGGCTATAGACTAAATAATTTAATAAAGAATCATATTAAAACTCTTGGATATGTTGTTTTAGATCACGAACCATCAAAAGAAGAAAGAATGAAATATGATAAAATTGTAAAATTAACTTCTAAAGTTTCATATCCAGCATTTAGAACAGACATGAATAGTGATATAGGAGAATGGCTAACTAATACATTAACTGAAACATTCGGTGTAAAACCTGTATTAAAAAGAACTAGCGGAGGATCTGTTCCCATCTCTCCATTTGTTAACATCCTTGATATACCTGCAGTTGGAGTTCCAACAGTAAATAAGGACAATAATCAACACAGTCCAAATGAGAATATTAAGATTATTAATTATATTATGGGTATTGAAGCATTTGTTGGTATCCTATCTTCAGAATTTAACTAGGTTAATTAATTAATAGCATTGAAAATAAGGCATCATATGAAGAAGCAGTTAATAAAAATAAATTTATAAAAATGAAAAAATTAATTACTATATCAATCTTAAGTTTAATATTTAGTATAAATTCTTTTTCACAAAGACTTTATGAAGAAGAAGCCCTAGAAGTAGGTATTGAGAGCATTAATAACTTTAGAGAATTTTTATCATTAAAAAATGATGCAAATTATAAAACCGAACTTGAGCCATTGATTCAATGGGGTATTGATAATTTTAATAAATATGGATTTAAAGTAGAAAGATTAAAAACTCCTGAATTACCGCTATTACTTGCTAGTAAAATCCTCTCAAAAAGTGCAAAGACTATTCTTATTTATCTTCAATTTGATGGTCAACCTGTTGATAAACTTAAGTGGAATCAAGAAAACCCTTATCAGGCTGAACTAAAAATGTATGATGATGGAGAGTATAAATCAATTGATTGGAGTGTTTTGAAAACTATTTCAACTAAAAATATAAATGATTCAGATATTAGAATTTTTGCAAGATCTGCATCTGACGCCAAAGGTCCAGTAATGATGCTTTTAAATGCACTTAAAATAATGAAGGAAAATGATTTTAAATTAAAGTATAATCTTAAGGTAATAATGGATTTTGAAGAAGAATTAGGTTCACCTAATTTAACTAATGCAGTTAGTGAATATTCAGATAAACTTAAAAGTGATGCTCTATTAATTTATGATGGCCCTCAACATCCGTCAAACCTTCCAACATTAGAATTTGGTGCAAGAGGAATTTCACAAATTACATTAACAACTTATGGACCAATAGTTCCTCAACACAGTGGTCATTTTGGAAATTATGCTCCTAATCCGGTATTCAGAATGTCTGAGATACTAAATTCAATGAAAGATGAAAACGGGAGAGTTACAATTAATGGTTTTTATGATGGAATAGATATTGATGAAAAAACTTTAGAAGTTTTAAGCGAAGTCCCAGATGACGAAGTCAAAATGAGAGAGAACATGCAGTTTAAGATTCCTGATGATGTAGCTTCTAGTTATCAAGAGTCTATTCAATTCCCTTCGCTTAATGTTCGTGGTATTGAGTCAGGATGGGTAGGAGATGAAGTAAGAACAATTATTCCAGCTGAATGTATTGCAGAGATTGATGTTAGATTAGTACTAGAATCAGATGGTAATAGACTTATTAATTTAATTAAAACTCATATTGAAAAATTAGGATATCTTGTGTTGGATAGAGTGCCTAGTAAAAAAGAAAGATTAAAAAACAATAAAATAGTTACTCTTAACTCTTCAATTAGTTATGACGCATATAGAACAGATATAGATTCATTTTTTGGAGAATGGCTTATTACTTCACTAAAGAAAACATTTAATATTGAACCTGTGAAGATAAGAACTAGTGGTGGTTCTGTTCCTATTTCTCCTTTTGTAAAAATATTAGGCATTCCAGCTATATCAGTTCCTCCAGTTAACAAAGATAATAATCAACACAGTCCAAATGAGAATATAAAAATCTCTAACTATATAAGTGGCATTGAGACATATCTAGGAATTCTTTTAGAGGATTTCTAATTCTTTAATAATATTTTTTTCAATTTGACTAATAGAATTTGTACTATTTGATTTGTCGAATTTTATTCCCAAGATTTGATTGTAAAGTTCTATATATCTATTAGAGACATCATTAATAATTTCATCTGTTATTTTTGGAAGATTTTGATTTTCTTTTCCTTGAAAGCTATTTTTAATTAACCATTGTCTAAAAAATTCTTTAGAAAGCTGCTTAGGTGGGACTCCATTATCAATACACTTATTATAGCTGTCCATGTAAAAATATCTGGATGAATCAGGTGTATGGATTTCATCAATTAGATATAGTTTATTGTTACTGTCATATCCAAATTCATATTTAGTATCTACTAATATTAGTCCTCTTTTTTTAGCAATTTCAGAACCTCTAACAAATAACTTTTTAGTTATTGATTCTATTTCTTCATATTGATCAATAGATACTAATTTCTTTTGTATTATTTCTTCCTTAGATATATCCTCATCATGTCCAGCTGAAGCCTTTGATGTTGGAGTAATTATTGGATTATCAAATTTTTGATTAGAAACAAGACCATATGGTAATTTAACTCCACAAATACTTCTTTTACCTGATTTATAAAGTCTATCAGAATGTCCACTTAAATAACCTCTAATAACCATTTCAATTTTGATTGGATTAAGTTTACGTCCAATTGAAACATTAGGGTCTGGAGAAGAAATTAACCAATTATCAATAATATCTTTTGTATTATTCAGCATAGAAGTAGATATTTCATTTAATATTTGTCCTTTATAAGGGATGCCTTTTGGCATAATAATATCAAATGCCGATATTCTATCTGAAGCAACTATTACTAATATCTCATTTTCTAATTCATACACATCTCTTACTTTACCTTCATATCTGGAAATCAAACCAGGTAATTTAAAATCTGTTGAATATATTGTTCCTGTCATTTCATTTTCTGATTATCAGTTTTATTATAAGAATCAATTATTTTCTTAACGATAGGATGTCTCATAACATCTTTATCATTTAGATGAACTATACCAATATTTTTTTTATCCTTTAAAATCATTAAAGCATCTTTCAAACCAGAAATTATATTTCTAGGTAAATCGACTTGACCTGGATCACCAGTTACCATAAACTTAGCATTCATTCCCATTCTTGTTAGAAACATTTTCATTTGCGCAGGAGTTGTATTTTGTGCTTCATCTAGAATTACAAATGCATTATCTAATGTTCTACCTCTCATAAAAGCTAAAGGTGCAATTTCAATAACCTTATCATTAAGAAGTTTATTTAATTTTACAGTTGGTATCATATCTCTCAATGCATCATACAAAGGCTGCATATAAGGGTCTAATTTTTCTTTCAAATCACCTGGTAAATATCCAAGATTCTCTCCTGCTTCAACTGCAGGTCTCGTAAGAATAATTTTTTTAATTTCTTTTTCTTTAAGAGCTTTAACTGCAATAGCTACTCCAGTATAAGTTTTTCCAGTTCCTGCAGGGCCAACAGCAAAGACAAGTTGATTGTGCTTTAACATATCAACTAATGCTTTTTGATTCTTTGTTTTTGCTAATATAGGCTTACCTCCTACTCCATGAAGTATTAAAGAAACCTTATCCTTCCCATTATACTTGAGATCATTATAAATAATTTCATCAATTACATTTGGATTTAATGAATTAAATTCAGAATAATAATTTGTTAAGTATTTAAACTTTTTATTAAAATCGTTTAAAGATTTTTTCTCACCTAGTACTTTAAATAATTCTCCTCTTTGAATAATTTTTAATTTAGGAAAATGAGATCTTAAAGATGAAATATTTTCACTGGTGAAAAATTCTTGAGGATCAATATTATTCAATTCTATTTCAAGTTCGTTCAATAGATATAATTATTAATAATTTGTTATAGTTGAATATTTGGTTCAAATTTACATAAATTTTATAAAGTTAATTTCATTTTATGTCTATTATAACATTAACTACAGACTATGGTAATAAAGATTATTCTGTAAGTGTATTAAAAGCAAAAATTTATAATGAAATAAGCGATATAAAAATTATTGACATTTCTCATAATATTAGCCCATTTAACCTAACAGAAGCTGCATATATAATTAAATCAGCATATAAACATTTTCCTAAAAACTCAATACATATAATAGGTATAGAGTCTGAATTTACACCTGAAAACACTCATATAGCAATGAAATTTGATGATAATTACTTTATAGGTGCAGATAATGGTATTTTCTCAATGATTATAGGTGATTTTAAAGCTGATTCTATTGTAGAGATTAATATTCATAAAAATTACAATAATACAATAACTGCAAATGACGTGTTTGTGAAAATAGCAACTCATATTTCCAGAGATGGGAAACTTGAAGTTGTTGGAAAAAAAATTGATGCAATCAAAGAAATAAAAGACATTAAGCCAGTAATAAACTCTGATAGTTCTCAAATTATTGGGAGTGTTATTTATATTGACAACTATGGTAATGTAGTAACTAACATTACCCAAAAAACATTCAATAAGATTTCTAAGTCAAGATCTTTTACTATACATGCTAGGAATGTAAAGTTTAATAAAATTTATAATAGTTATAGTGATGCAATAGACTATAGTATTCCAAAAGAAAAACGTGAAGAAGACGGAAAAAAAATTGCCTTATTTAATAACCTTGGATATCTAGAATTATCAATATATAAAAGTAATTCAGAAACCGTAGGAAGTGCTAGCACACTATTTGGGTTAAATTACAGAGATCAAATTAGTATTCATTTTTAGTGTTTGAAATTAGTAGATAACTTTTTATACATATTCGTTAAATTATTAATGCAATTAAATATATTTGATAAAAACTTATAATGAAGTTCATAGTATCATCGTCGCTATTGTATAAAGAATTACAAAACCTTGGAGGAGTTATAAATTCTTCAAACACAATCCCAATTCTTGATAATTTTTTATTTCAAGTAAATAAAAATACATTACAAATCACATCTTCTGATTTAGAGTCATCTATGACATCTGAAATAGATATTGAATCAGAAAGTAATGAAAGTGTCGCTATATCTGCTAAATTATTATTAGATATCTTAAAAACATTTGCAGATCAACCTTTAACTTTTAATAAATCTGATACAAATACAATTGAAATTACTGCTGATAATGGTAAATACTCTCTTGCTTATATAGATGGAAGTGAGTTCCCAAAACAAATAGAAATTCAAGATCCTTTAAAAACAGAAATTAATGCTAATGATTTTTTAAAAGCAATTAATTCTACAATTTTCGCCTCTGGAAATGATGATTTAAGACCAGTTATGAGTGGTGTATTTTTTCAATTTAATAGTGATTCTTTAAAATTTGTCGCAACAGATGCTCACAAATTGGTGAAATATGAGAGAAAAGATTATAATTCTCAAAATAATTCTGAATTTATAATGCCTAAAAAACCACTACAAATACTTAAAGGTGTTTTAGCTTCTGTGGATGGAAAACTAAATATTGAATATAATGAATCCAATGCTAAGTTTGAATTTAATAATAACACTTTAACTTCTAGGCTAATTGATGGTAAATTTCCAAATTATGAAGCAGTTATTCCAAAAGAAAATCCAAATATTCTAACAATAAACAGAGAGGTGTTTCTTAATTCTGCTAGAAGAGTTAGTATATTTTCAAATAAAACAACCCATCAAGTTCGACTTAAAATTGCTGGAACTACGCTAAACATATCAGCTGAAGATTTTGACTATAGTAATAAAGCAGATGAAACTCTTGAATGTGAGTACAAAGGTGATGACATCCAAATAGGATTTAACTCAAAGTTTTTAATCGAAATGTTAAATAATCTTGATTCTGAAACAGTTACATTATCAATGTCACACCCTAACAGAGCTGGAATTATAAAACCTGAAAATATAGATAATAAAAAAAATGAAGATATAACAATGTTAGTTATGCCTGTAATGCTAAATGATTAATTCTAATTAGAAGTTTCAATTGAAGCAGAAATATTTTTATAAATACCTTTCTCAAGTTTTTTTCTTATTTCTCCAAAAGCTTCAAGAGTTAAGTTAATATCTTCAATAGTATGAGAAGCTGTAGGAATCAACCTAAGTAAGATTAGACCTTTAGGAATTACTGGATACACAACTATTGAACAAAAAATATGATGATTTTCTCTTAAGTCTCTAACTAATGCCATTGCCTCAGGAATACTTCCTTTTAAGTATACTGGTGTAACACAACTTTGAGTATTTCCAATATCAAATCCCCTATCCTTAAGTCCTTTCTGAATAATAGTAACATTCTCCCATAATTTATCTTTTAATTTAGGATTATTCTGAAGCATCTCTAATCTTTTAATTGCTCCAATTACTAATTGCATTTGAAGAGATTTTGCAAACATTTGAGATCTCATATTATACTTAAGGTATTCTATGATTTCTATATCTCCAGCTATAAATGCACCAGTTGATGCCATAGATTTTGCGAAAGTTGCAAAATAAACATCAATATTATCTTGAACATTTTGCTCTTCTCCAGTTCCTGCTCCAGTTTTACCAAGAGTTCCAAATCCATGAGCATCATCTACTAAAAATCTAAATTTATATTTATCTTTTAATTCTACTATTTCTTTTAGTTTCCCTTGATCACCTCTCATTCCAAAGACACCTTCAGTAACCACTAAAACTCCCCCACCAGTCTGTTCTGCAATTTTTATTGCTCTAATCAAATTCTTCTCAAGACTTTTCATATCATTATGTTGATATGTAAATCTTTTACCTAAATGAAGTCTAGCACCATCAACAATGCAGGCATGAGAATCAATATCATAAACAATTATATCATTTTTTGATACTAAAGCGTCAATTGTTGACAAAATTCCTTGATATCCAAAATTTAATAAATATGCAGATTCCTTAGAAACAAAACTTGCAAGTTTAGATTCAAGCTCTTCATGCATTGATGTATGGCCAGACATCATTCTAGCACCCATTGGATATGCACTCCCATATTCTTTAGATGCATCAGAATCTATTTTTCTAACTTCAGGATGATTTGCAAGTCCAAGATAATCATTAACACTCCAATTGATTATTTCTTTACCATTAAATTTCATCCTATTTGAGATAGGACCTTCTAATTTAGGAAACACAAAATATCCTTCTGCCAAAGAAGCCCATTTTCCAATATCTCCCTTATTATTATATATCTTTTTAAATAAATCTTCCATTATTTAAACGTAATTAATTGTATTTAAATTAGGTTGGTAAAAAGTACTATCATAAAAGCCTTGATTATTCATCCATTCATCAGAATATATTTTGCTTAAATATCTTGAACCATGATCAGCAAAAACGACTACAATATAACTTTTATTATTAAATTCCCCTTCATCATTTAATTGCTTAGCAGCTTGCATTGCTGCTCCAGAAGTATACCCAACAAAAATACCTTCATTTAACGTTATGCTTCTTGCCATATGAGCACTTTCAGAGTCAGAAACTTTAATAAATTTATCAATTATCTCAAAATCAGTAGCAGATGGAATAATATTTTTACCCATACCTTCTATTCTATATGAGTGTATTTCATTTTTATCTATTTCTCCCGTCTCATGATATTTTTTTAATAAAGATCCATATGCATCAACACCTATAATCTTAATATTTTTATTTTTTTCTTTTAAGTATCTTCCTATACCAGAAATTGTTCCTCCAGTACCACAACAAGCAATTAAATGTGTTATTTTCCCATCTGTTTGGGACCAAATTTCAGGTCCAGTAGATGAATAATGGGCTTTAATATTTAATTCATTAAAATATTGATTAATATAAACTGAATTTTGAATTTCTCTATTTAATCTTTTAGCAACTTGATAATAGGATCTTGAATCATCAGGAGGGACATTTGAAGGGCATACATAAATTTTTGCGCCTAGAGATTTCATCATATTAATCTTATCTTTTGATGCTTTAGAACTAACTGCCAAAACACATTTATAACCTTTAAGCAGAGAAACCATAGCTAGACTGAAACCTGTATTACCAGATGTTGTTTCAATAATTGTATCTCCTTGTTTAATTATTCCAGATTTTTCTACTTCATTAAGAATAAATAGTGCGATTCTATCCTTGGTTGAATGTCCTGGATTGAAGGCTTCAAATTTTGTAAAATAAGTTCCTTTAAGTTCTTCGGAAATCTTGTTAAGTTTAATTAAAGGGGTGTTTCCTATTAACTCTAATATATCTTTGTAAGCATCTTTATTTTTCATTTATATTATAAAAAAGTTCAAATTTAATTAAATTACACTAGTAATCACAGGAAAAATCTCCAATTGGTGATCCGTCAGGTATATCATAATTTTTAATCATATTGAATTTTTTTGGATTATCTAAAAAATCATCAATTTTTTGTATTTGAAATCTGTCAAATGCGTATTTAGGATTAAATTCTTTTATGCCATCTCTCATAACTATACTTCTCTTTAATTTAATAATCTTATCCAAAAGAATTGATCTTGCATTATCATAAAGTTCTGAATGATTATAAAGATTAAATATGTAATCTAATAATATAGATCTTGAATTTTTATTAATCTCAGTTTGATATGGGTCTGAAGATTTAAACTTATATACAGAATTAATAATAACATCTAAATATTCATCCAATGATAGCAATCGCTTATTTAGCATGTTTTGCTGAACGATTCTATTAACTCTTTGATAATCTAGAAGTAGATTAAACGTATGGTTCAAAATTGAAGATGATGCTGAGATATAATCAAAGACAACTCCTGTTTTAGATTCAAAATTTTCTCTTGTTCTATTGTTCCTAAATGATCTAGGAGTAATTATTTTAATTAACTCTTTAGGTAAAATTAAATTTTCAGGATTCACAACATTCATTAAAGATTGTAGTGAGTTAATTTGCAAGTCATTATTAACAAACTCTATTTTTTCATTTTTATTTGTCTTAACAAAATATTGGTAATTCAAACCTCCTATAGCTTTTGCTGTTGCCTCAATCTGATATCTATGAAGTAAATAGATTGGAACGAGAATATCCTCAATTTTAGAATATGGCTCATTATCTTTTAAATAATTTAAATCTATATTATTAATTGCTATCTCTCTTACTCTAATTAATTTATTCAATTCTTTATAAGGAAGATCCCCATTATCCCAAAGATGAGAAAACGGATGGGCACTTCCAAAAGGTCTAGAATCAGAATCACTAATAAACCCTAATCCTTTATTTGAAGCATCTTCAATGATTCTGTTTAATTCCAAAAATTCATTTTTGTCTTTAGAAAAACCACTATATGCATATGCAACACTAACTTTATCCCACTCACCAATATTCTTATCATAAGCATTATCTAGATTAATCTTATCGTTAATAATGTCTATTTTGGGATGCGGATAATCCATTACAGAGGATCTATCTGAAATACTTGATAAATAATTATGAGCAAAACCTAATGTGTGTCCAATTTCATGTGCGGATAATTGTCTAATTCTATCTAGAGAAGTTTCTACTATTTTTTTATTATTAATCTCATCATTTGGATTTTCTGTAAGTCCAAGTAAAATCATATAATCTTGCCTAACTCTTAAACTACCAAGACTAACTTGACCTTTTATAATCTCTCCTGTTCTCGGGTCTACAATACTTGCACCGTAACTCCATCCTCTAGTAGACCTATGAATCCATTGAATCAAATTATATCTAATATCCATAGGATCAGCATCTTCAGGTAATATTTTAATTTGAAATGCATTCTTATAACCTATACTTTCAAAAGCTTGATTCCACCATCTCCCTCCTTCTATCAAAGCTGTTTTAACAGGTTCTGGGGTACCATTATCAAGATAATATACTATAGGTTCAATAGCTTCGCTAATCACACTTTCATTTTCTTTCTTTTCTAGACGATGTCTAACTATATATTTTTGTTCTGTTGGTTCATTAATAGGGGTAGAATAATCAAATACAATAAACGGATTAGAACCACTTCGTGGATCAAATCTTCTTTTCTTATAGTTATTATCAGGAAGTTTAATAAATGAATGATGTTGATTTACGGTTAAGTTTGAGGGAGTAGGAGTTACATTTCTAAGCAGTGAACCTTTAGGATTACCAATAAAAGTTAACATAACATCAAACTCAATATTTTTTGGAAATGCTTTAGTTCTTTCTAAATCAATTGCTGATTTTGACAAATCTAATGAGTAAGTGCCTGAATTTGAATTCTTTAATCTGTTTGACACTCCATGTGTATCTTGTAAAATAAATGATGTTAAGTCAATATAGTGCTTATTGTCTTTTGAATTTAATATTTTAAATCCATAAAGAACTGATCTAGCAAAAGCTTGATTTACAGCTTTGCTTTCTAAATTATTATTAGAAGTGGAAATAAATTTTAAATTTGGTTGAATTAAAAATATCTTATCCCCTTTTTTTGTAAAATAAACAACTCTGGCATTACCAAGCTGTCCTCTATCAAGGCCTAAATCATTATTACCAACACCTCTACTTAATGAGTTTACATATAAAAATTCTTGATCTAGTTTGTCAATTGCAAGAGTTATTTTTCCATTATCATTATTATATGTATAGTCAAAATATCCTTTAAATTCTATCTCTTGAGAAAATAAGATGTAATTAAAAAGGAAAAATGCAATTATTGAATTTCTCATAAAAACGTATTTTTAGAAATATAATTTTTTTATTTGACAATGAATAATTAAATTTCAATAAAATCTTCTATGTTTTCTAAGGAAAATTTAAAATCCCTTTTTGAACGTCTTGCTACGTTAAGGGAGTATCTTTGACATTGATTCAAAAAAAATACTTGTTTCCGAAAAAGAAAAGGAAGCTTCAGATCCAAATTTTTGGTCAGACTCAAAAAAAGCTGAACAACAAATAAAATTAATTCAAAATGAAAAAAAGATTTTGAATGATTTTTATACTGTTGAAAGTTTAATTAATGACCTTGAGGTACTTAATGAATTCTATCAAAAAAAAGAAATCTCTGAACAAGAGATAAATAATCATTACAATAAAACATTGGATAGTCTAGAAGAAGTAGAATTTAAAATGATGTTAAACAAGAAAGAAGATTCAATGAGTGCTATTCTTCAGATTACTGCTGGAGCTGGAGGTACAGAAAGCTGTGATTGGGCCGAAATGTTAATGAGAATGTATTTGATGTGGGCAGAAAAAAATACTTTTAAAATAAAAGAACTAAATAATCAACCTGGAGATGTTGCTGGAATAAAAACTGTAACTCTTCAAATTGATGGAGAGTATGCATTTGGATGGCTTAAAGGGGAAAATGGAGTTCATAGACTAGTGAGAATATCACCTTTTGATAGTAATGCAAAAAGACATACATCATTTGCATCTGTTTATATTTACCCATTAGTTGATGAGAGTATTGAAATAATAATTAATCCTAGTGATATTTCTTGGGAGACTATGAGATCTGGTGGAGCAGGTGGTCAAAGTGTTAATAAATTGGAAACTGCAGTAAGACTTAGGCATAAACCTTCTGGAATAGTTGTTGAAAACTCTGAGACAAGATCTCAACTTGATAATAAGGATAAGGCAATGCAATTACTAAAATCTCAATTATATGAGATGGAAATACAGAAAAGTCAAGAAGAAAGAAAAAAGATTGAAGATTCAAAAAAGAAAATAGAATGGGGATCACAAATTAGAAATTATGTTTTACATCCTTATAAAATAGTCAAAGATATTAGGACAAGTATTGAAAGAACAGATGTGGAAAATGTATTGAATGGAGATTTAAATGAATTCCTCAAGTCTTATTTGCTAAGAGATTAAAAAGGCATATCATCCTTATCGTCTAGCTTTTCTTGATCAGACTTGTTAAGCTTGGATTGAAATTCAAAAGGAGAATCATAACTATCAATATCTTCAAACTTACCTAACTCTGCTGAAAATTTAAGTCTAATCTTTCCTAATGCTCCATTTCTATGCTTAGCAACAATAAATTCTGCTTGACCTTGAGATGGAGTTTGCATATCATCATCCCAGTTTTCCATGCCATAATATTCCGGTCTATAAATAAAAGAAACTATATCAGCATCTTGCTCAATTGCCCCAGATTCTCTTAAATCAGATAAAATTGGTCTTTTTGAGCCTGATCTAGTTTCTACAGCCCTTGAAAGCTGTGATAGAGCTATAACAGGTATATTTAATTCTTTTGCTAAAGCTTTTAAATTTCTTGAAATAATAGATATTTCCTGTTCTCTATTACCAGTTTTTGTAGAACTACCAAGATTCATTAGTTGTAGATAATCTATAATAATAACTTTTATATCATTTGAGGAAACTAATCTTCTTGCCTTTGCTCTTAATTCAAAAATCGTAAGAGATGGAGTATCATCTATAAATAATGGAGCACTTTCAAGACCAGATATTTGATTGTTTAATTGTTGCCATTCATGTTCTGCTAATTTACCTGTTCTTAGTAAATCCGATTTTAATCCTGTCTCAGCAGATATTAGTCTTGTAATTAATTGTATAGATGACATCTCAAGAGAAAAAAAAGCAACTGGAACTTTGTGAGTAATAGCCATATTTCTTGCCATTGATAAAGCTAAAGCAGTTTTTCCCATACCTGGTCTTGAAGCAACAATTATAAGATCACTTGGTTGCCATCCTGAAGTTAATTTATCAAGTTTATCAAACCCACTACTAACTCCACTTAACCCTTCTTGCTTAGATATTTCGTCGATTTTCCTTTTAGCTTCCCTAACTAGATCTTCAGCACTAACTGATGACTTTTTTAGATGTCCTTGTGTAATATCATATAATTTAGATTCAGCTTCATCTAATAAATCTATTACATCAGTACTTTCATTATACGCTTTTTGAATAACTTCATTAGAAATTTTAATCAATTTCCTTTGTATAAATTTCTGTTGAATTATTCTAGCATGGAACTCTATATGGGCAGAAGAAGAAACCTTTTGAGAAAGCTCAATTAGATAATACTCTCCACCAATATTCTTAAGTGTTTTATTTTTTTTTAAATCAGCAGATACTGTAAGCAAATCTATTGGTTCTGAATTCCTAAAAAGTCTTTCAATAGATTCAAAGATAAGTTGATGTGACTTTTTATAAAAAACCTCTGGTATCAAAATTTCTATAACCTCATCAACACCTTTTTCATCAATCAGCATTGCTCCGATAACTGCTTCTTCTAAATCAATTGCTTGAGGCGGTAATTTACCATCATTTATATTGATTACTGAAGATGGATCATTCTCAAATATCTTTAAAGGGTTTGGTTCTTCCATTTTATAAATTTATATAAAAGAAAGCATTTTAGATAATATAGACGGATGAGTGTTTATAAAAGTTTAAACATTAAAATTGTTGATAAGTGAGATTAATTGTTGATAGAGAAATTTAACTATTAAATTTGCCAATCTTGTAAAATCTTTCTCTTCTATTAGAAATCAGTTTATCAGTTGATAGTCGTTGTAATTTTTTAAATGAATTAAGAATTTCTTCTTTAACAATTACAGATATCTCTTCTGGATTATAATGAGCTCCACCAAAAGGTTCTTTTATGATTTTGTCAATAAGTTTATTTTTATACATATCATCAGCAGTTAATTTTAATGCCTCTGCAGCTTGTTCTTTATAGTCCCAACTTCTCCATAATATAGAGGAACAAGATTCTGGTGAAATTACTGAATACCATGTATTCTCAAGCATTAAAATACAATCTCCAATTCCTATTCCTAAAGCACCTCCAGAAGCACCTTCTCCAATTATTACAACAATTATAGGAACTTTTAAAGACATCATTTCAAATAGATTTCTTGCTATTGCCTCACCTTGTCCCCTTTCTTCAGCTTCTAGTCCAGGATATGCTCCAGGTGTATCAATAAATGAAATTATAGGAATATTGAATTTTTCAGCATGTTTCATTAACCTTAGTGCCTTTCTATATCCTTCTGGGTTTGCCATTCCAAAATTTCTAAATTGTCTTGTTTTAGTATTATATCCCTTTTGAGTACCAATAATCATAAAAGTTTGATTATCAATTTTACCAAATCCACCAATCATAGCCTTATCGTCTGAAACATTCCTATCTCCGTGAAGTTCAAGAAATGAATCTCCTGATATATTTTTTATATAATCCAGTGTATAAGGTCTATTAGGATGTCTTGATAACTGAACTCTTTGCCAGGGTGTTAAATTACTATATATACTTTTTTTAGTCTCATGAAGTTTCTTTTGAAGAAGATTAAATGTTTTTGTTTTTGTTGTATTAACATTAGTCTCGTCCTCAATTGACTTGTATTTATCAATTTGATCTATAATATCTTTAATGGGTAATTCAAAATCTAAAAACTCCATAATGTCTTCTTTAAATTATGTATGTAAATATATTTATTAATTATAACTTATTTCATAGCTTTTTTCAATAAAAAAAATGCAATTAAAGAAAAAATAAAAATTACTCCCCACGCAGCTATTCCAGGAGAAAAGTTTGTTTTTACAACTAATACTCCTAATATTTTATCTAAGAAAATAAAGAAAAATCCAAGGGAAACTCCTATAGCTAAATTTAATCCCATACCTCCTCTTTGTTTAAATGAAGAAACTGAAACACCTATTATTGATAGAACAAAGCAAGATAAAGGAAGTGTATAACGTTTATGCCTTACAAGTAAATGTGAATTAATCAGTGTAGACCCACTACTTTTTTCATATCTAATTAATTTATTTAATTGAGAATAATTTAATGTCTCCGCAACATAGTTTACAGGTGCTAGATCATTAATATTAAAATCCAGTATTGTGTCCTTATAATTCATTTTTTCTAATATTTCCAAATCATCTTTAAAGGTTCTTATTCTATAGTTCATAAGTCTAAAAACACTATCTTCCTCACGCCATCTTATAGTAGTAGACGATATTTTGTGTTCCATCTTAACCCCCTTAAAATGCTCAAGTGTAAAATTTGCTCCTCTTTTTCTTGAAGGGTCATAACTACTAACATATACATATTCATTATTATTTATTTGCTTAAACAATCTATTTATTTGTCTTTCATCTTTGTTTTTTACATATGTTGAAATAAACTCATTGAACCTAAGATTAGATTTAGGAACTATATACATTCCAGAAAAAAAAGTAAACAACATTATTAAAGAAGCTGAAATTAAATAAGGTCTTATAAATCTATTGTAAGATAATCCTGATGACAACATAGCTGTAATTTCAGTGTTATTTGCAATCCTTGATGTAAACCATATTACAGCTAAAAAAATAAATACAGGATAAAGTTGATTTCCAAAATACCAAATAAAATCTATATAGTAATCAATAATTTTTTCAGTAGGCACTTCATTTTCTCTAAACTTGTCAATTTTCTCTGCTATATCAACCATTATTCCAATAGGAATAAATAGACCAAGCATCATAAAGAAAGTGGCGATATATTTTTTAATTATATATAAGTCTAAGATCTTCATTTGTTCAAAAATAAGTAAACAATTAATCAAGACAATAAGTTTGTTAATTAATAATCAATAATTGATGATAAAAAGAAGATATTCAACTTTGATTATGATAAGTTTAATATTACATTTATCCTTATATAATAATAAATGGATAAAGACCTCAACAACCTAGTTTATCAAGTCAGGAGAGATATTTTAAGAATGGTTCATCAAGTTAATTCTGGTCATCCTGGAGGATCGTTAGGTTGTACTGAATTCTTTATTGTTATGTTTAATAAAATTTTGAATTTTAATCTTCCTTTCTCAAAAGATGGAATTAATGAAGATGTTTTTTTATTATCAAATGGTCATATATCACCTGTATATTATAGTATTCTTTCAAGAATCGGTTTTTTTGAATTAAATGAATTAAAAACATTTCGTAAAATAAATTCTAGACTTCAAGGACATCCTACTAACCATGACAACCTTCCTGGAATTAGAATTTCATCTGGATCTCTTGGTCAAGGACTATCTGTTAGCATTGGAGCAGCCTTATCAAAGAAATTAAATAACGATAAGTCCTTAGTTTACGTATTAACTGGTGATGGAGAACTTCAAGAAGGTCAAAACTGGGAAGCATTTATGTTTGCTTCTGCTAATAAAATAGATAATTTAATTGCAGTAATCGATTTAAACGGTCAGCAAATTGATGGATCAACTTCTGATGTTTTAGATATAGGAAACTTAAATGATAAACTTTGCTCGTTTGGATGGGAAGTTATTGAGATTGAAGAAGGTAATAACATGGAAGAAATATTTAAAACATTAACAAAAGCAAAAGAATCAACAAGAAAAAGAAAACCTGTAGCAGTATTAATGAAAACAATAATGGGAAATGGTGTTGATTTCATGATGCATACACATGAGTGGCATGGTATAGCACCAAATGACGAACAACTAGAAATTGCTCTTTCACAAAACGCTGAAACAATAGGTGATTATTAATTATGAGAGAATATACTAACACGGGAAATAAAGATACAAGATCTGGGTTTGGTGAAGGTCTAAGTGAATTAGGAAGAAACAACAAGAAAATAGTTGCTCTATGTGCTGATTTAACAGGTTCCTTAAAGATGAATGATTTTGCAAAAGAAAATCCTGATAGATTTATTCAAGTGGGAGTTGCTGAAGCAAATATGATTGGTATTGCTGCTGGATTAACAATTGGGGGTAAAATTCCATTCACTGGTACCTTTGCAAATTTTTCTACTGGAAGAGTTTATGATCAAATAAGACAATCAGTGGCTTACTCATCGAAAAATGTTAAAATTTGTGCATCACACGCAGGAATCACATTAGGTGAAGACGGTGCAACTCATCAAATACTTGAAGATATTGGATTAATGAAGATGTTACCTGGCATGACGGTCATAAATACATGTGATTTTAATCAAACTAAATTAGCTACAATTGCTATCGCTGAATATGACGGTCCTGTATATCTTAGATTTGGGAGACCAAAAGTTCCAAACTTTACTCCTGAAAATTTTGATTTTAAAATTGGCAAAGGAGTTTTATTAGAAGAGGGGAATCATGTAACAATAATAGCTACTGGACATTTAGTTTGGGAATCATTGGAGGCATCAATAAAACTTAAGGAATTAGGAATAGAATCAGAAATAATAAACATTCATACGATTAAACCTTTGGATGAAGAAATTATAATTAAATCTGCTAAAAAAACGGGTGCTGTAGTATCTGCTGAAGAACATAACTTTCTTGGCGGATTAGGTGAGAGTATCTCTAGGACATTATCTCTTAACTACCCTGTCCCTCAGGAATTTATTGCTACAAATGATACTTTCGGAGAGTCAGGAACACCATCAGAATTAATGAAAAAATATCGTTTGGATAGTAATTCTATAGTAGAAGCTGTTAAAAAAGTAATATCAAGAAAAACATGAAAAAACATACTCTAATTTTATTTTTATTGTTAAATACAACATTATATTCTCAAGGTAATCTTGGAATAAGTTTTGGTCTAAGTGATGATTCCTTTGGATCTATTAAAAATATTAGCAGCACTATTGGTAGCTATGATCTTGATCTAGATAAGGCTACAGGTTTTCAATTTGGTGTTTATACAGAAATTGACCTAATTACTTTTTATATTAGGCCTGAATTAAATTTTATTTTCTCTAAAGCAAATCAAGGATCAACTTTATTATCTGGTGATATATTAAAGCATAAACTTGAATCCTCAGAAATTCAAGTTCCTATAATTTTTGGTTATAATATTCTTGGACCTCTTAGCATATTTGGAGGTCCCTCATTTAAATATAACCTTAAAACAGATTCTGTTCCTATTTCTCCAAGTGATATTATTGATTTAGAGGATATAAAAGATAAATACAAATTATCTCTTTTATTAGGAACTAGAATAAAAATGCGTTCTCTTGGAATTGATTTAAGATATGAAAGAGGATTAAATAATGGTGAACTAAAAATTATTAACGCTCAGGGTCTAAATATTCCTAATGGAAATATAGACTCAACCACTAATAGGTTTTCTATTTTGTTATCTTATGATTTACCTTACGATATATTTAGTAAAAAAAACAAATAATAATTAATTGTCTGGATCTAAATAGTCAGGAATACCATCATTATCAGTATCATCTATAATTTGATCATTATTTTTATCTAGTTCATTTATTGTTAAGGTTCCATCACCATCATCGTCTGAATCATACATATTCCATAGATTATCATTATCTGTATCATCATAAAAAGGGCTACCATCACCATCAATATCTTCATTGATTGACAATACCCCATCATTATCGTGATCAGTAGGAACTAAAGTCATTAGCGATACTGTAAAAATAAGGGGGGAATATTCAGGAATATCTGCCGTTATGTTTTCAAAATAACCAATTCCTGAAGGGAGAAAAAACAATCCAACTCCAAATGATGAGTATTCAATTGTTCCATTAGAATTTTGTTTAAATTCACCTGATTTTAATTCACTGACACCTTCTCGAAATCCCTGCAATGAACTTGCTAAATCTAACCAAACAGGGTATTTCCTTTCATCAAAAACATGATTATCTGTTAACATTCCTTTATATGTCACATATACAGAATCAACAATTGATGGATTTGAAACTATCCCTTCACGCGCAATAATATAGTATAATCTATGAGGTGTTTCTATACCTTCAGAATTAGAAACATTTATAGTTTTAATTTCAACTTGATCATACAAAGGTGTTTTGTTAGCTGTTACATCTGTAATAGTGTCAATCCTAACCTTTATATTAACTTCAAAACTATTTGAATTTTCAAAATCTTCGTAATTATAAAAATGAGATTTAAGATATTCCTCAATTGATTGCTCATCATCAACCACTTGTTCAGAATAATCCCTTATTACAATAGTATTATTATCATCATCCTTATTACATGAAAGTAATAGAATAAATATAAAGGAAAAATAAATGTAAAATTTGTTCATAGATTCAACACGAAGATACAACATTAGTTTATTTTTTTTAAAAGAGTTAGTTATATTTGAATTTATAATGCAAGAAAATAAGATTTTAAATAAAGATGAAATTGGAGATAAAATTAAAAGAATCTCATATGAGATATATGAGGAAAATTTTAATGAAAAAACAATAGTAATTTGCGGTATTGAAAATAATGGTACAATAATTGCTAAAAAAGTAATTCAAGAATTAGAGTCTATCTCTAAGATAAATATCGAATTTTTAAGTATTGAATTAGATAAAAGAAACCCGCTAAAAACTGTTCAACTAAAGGATTCTAATATTATTATGAAAGATAAATCTATTATTTTAATAGATGATGTATCTAATACAGGAAGTACTTTAATTTATGTATTAAGCAGATTACTTCAGTTACAGCCAAAAAAAATAAATACAGCAGTTCTTGTTAATAGGGACCACACACTATTTCCAATAAAGATTAACTATATTGGATTATCATTATCAACATCGTTAAATAATCACATAGAAGTTAAATTTAAAGAAAATGATATAGGCGTTTTTCTAACCTAAAAGTTTTTTTAATTCTTCCACAACATCATCTAATTCTAAATTATTAGTATTTAATATTTTTTTTGATCTTAAATAATATTGATTTCTCTCAAACAGATGTTTCGAAACAAATTCTTTTAACTCATTTCTGTTTTTTAAATGTGAGATTAAAGGTCTAGAAGATAATTTTTTAAAAAGTCGTTCAACTAATATATCTATAGATCTTTTTAGATATATCGATTCAGAATTTCTAGTATTCAATATTAAATCCATATTATTATTATAACATGGTGTTCCTCCGCCTAGTGAAATAATTTTATTCTCATCTTTATCTATTAACTTAATAAGATATTTTTTTTCAATTTCTCTAAAATAGAGTTCTTTTTTTTTATCAAATATCTGATTTATAGATAGTTTCTCATTCATTTCAATAAAATAATCAAGATCATAAAAAGTATATAAAATTCTTTTAGACAGTTCTTTACCAATCACACTTTTACCAGAGCCCATATATCCAATAAGAAAAATTGTTCTTTTCATAAATACTTTTTTCATGACAAATTTATAATAAAAAACATGATTGTTAAATCAATATTTCATAGTATATTTGACCTTCTTTTTAGACCTGGTAGCTCAGTTGGTAGAGCATCTCCCTTTTAAGGAGAGGGTCCTGGGTTCGAGACCCAGCCAGGTTACAACAATTTCAAAAGAAATTTCTTTTCAAGCCTACGTGGTGAAATTGGTATACACGCTACCTTGAGGGGGTAGTGTTCTTTGAACGTGCTGGTTCGAATCCAGTCGTAGGCACTCTTAATATTACTCATCTTTCTTTTTAAACCTTCCAAAAAACCCTCTAACTTTAGACATAAAGCCTTCTGGTTTAACTTCTGCTTCTATTGGTTTTTCTTCTTTAACCTCCTCAACTAATGGTTCTTCTTCAACAACCTCCTCAACTAATGGTTCTTCTTCAACAACCTCCTCAACTAATGGTTCTTCTTCAACAACCTCCTCAACTAATGGTTCTTCTTCAACAACCTCCTCAACTAATGGTTCTTCTTCAACAACCTCCTCAACTAATGGTTCTTCTTCAACAACCTCCTCAACTAATGGTTCTTCTTCAACAACCTCCTCAACTAATGGTTCTTCTTCAACAACCTCCTCAACTAATGGTTCTTCTTCAACAACCTCCTCAACTAATGGTTTCTCAATATCTATTTTATCAGTAGGTGGTTTCTCTATTTTAGATTCAAGCTCTTTTCCTTTTTTATATATAAATGTTTTTTCTAGATTCTTATTAAACAGTTCGGTATCGAGCTCTCCATCCTCTTTTTTTAGATTATACCACTTTCCATTATCATAAACTTCTATATCTAAATTATCAATATTAAGTGGGCTAAATGTTGCATACCATTCATCAGGATTAGAACCTTTACTTCTTCCTACTTCACCCATCTTCTCCCATACAAGAGGATGTGCTTTAGATTTGTACTTATACTTAGCATATGTAACAAATCTTGAATCAAGCTTAGTCACAAGTCTTGCACAGCCAATATATTTTTCAAACTCTTCAGGTTTATTTAAATCGAATTCTTTTTTCCCATCATTAAATCTCTTAAAAGCAGAATATTCCCATTCAGAATTAGTGCTAAACCATAAGCCAGGTTTTTTGACTTTTAACATTTTATCTGTCTGAGAAATATTTAGTTTTCCTGTTCTAAAAATTTCTATTAAATGTGAAATTGAAGTATAGTGGTATAATTTTATTTCTTCCATAACTCAAATTTATTAAAATCATTTATTCTTTTTCATTATTTTAGTCATGTTGTTATTAACAATAGTATGATTGTATAAGCTATAATATCCTCTTTTATTACTATGAAAAAAGATTTTACGTGGAAAAAAATCAAATCAGAAACCAAAGCCGTATGGGCAGGTGAAACCAAATCATTTCCCTATAACGCTACACAACCTCCAACTGTTAATAGTGTAGCCTATACATATAAAAATATTGACGAATGGATAGCAGTTGCAAAAGGCGAGAAAGATGGACATATCTATGGACGGAATACAAATCCCACAGTACAGATTCTTGAAGAAAAAATTGCACTTTTAGAAAACGCTGAATCCGCCACTGCTTTTTCAAGTGGTATGGCAGCGGTGAGCAATACCTTATTTGCGAATCTTAATCCTGGTGACCGCGTGATCGTTGGGAAAGATACCTATGGAGGTACCAGTAAAATTTTCTTAGAGTTTTTACCGCAATTTGATATTGATATTGCTTTCTGTGATACTACAGATATAAATGCCTTTGAAAAAGAAATGAATTCTAAATGCAATCTCCTATATCTGGAAACACCAACAAATCCAACTTTAAAGATTCAGGATATTAAGACTTTATCGAATATTGCAAAACAAACAGGTTCTTTAGTTGTGGTTGATAATACACTTGCCACTCCCATTAATCAGAATCCATTAATTATGGGTGCAGATATCGTTATTCATAGTGCCACCAAGTTTCTTTGCGGTCATTCTGACGCATTAGGCGGACTTGTATGTGGCGATAAAAAAAATGTTGAAAAGATCTATCATTTTAGAGAGATTAATGGTTCATGTCTTGATCCCTCCCCAGCATATATGATTCTTCGTGGAATAAAAACCTTAGCGCTTAGAATGGAACGTCATAATGAGAATGCATTAAAACTTACTGAATGGTTATCAAAGCACAATAAAATTTCCGCTGTTTTTTATCCAGGCTTTTCTGATCATCCCGGTTACGATATCGCAAAGGAACAAATGAGAGGTTTTGGTGGAGTATTAAGTTTTTTAATTAAAGATGAGTTGTCAATTTCAAAATTCATTTCAAGCTTACAATTCGCACATGCAGCAGCTCATCTTGGCTCTGTAGAGACTATAGTTGGACCGTCTAAAACAACTAGTCATGTTGAGAATACTCCTGAAGAACGATCACAATTAGGTATACCAGAAAACCTAATAAGATGCTCTGTAGGAATTGAACATATTGATGACATCATACAAGATTTTGATCAAGCGTTAAATAAAATATAAACAAATTCATCATAAAAATATAGATAAAGAAGGGGGAGAAAGCTTTGGAATGTTTAAAGTTGGTTTTTAACCTTCTTTATTATTAATTATTCTTTTATCCAATTATATACAAACTTACAATACCTATTATCAGTATTAACATTTATATAAGTATCTTCAATCTTATCCGTCATCCATTCCTGAATTGTTCTTAATTGTTTTTCTTTTAAAGCAAGATCTTTAATTTTTACGTAATCTATTGAAAAATCTGCAACATGTTCATCAAATCTATTTGAGATTTTTAATATTTTATATTTAGGGGTTTGTTCAGAATTATCTAAAAGTGGAAAAGTAATTGAATTATCTTTTAAGTTTTTAATTTGAGAATAAAGAACAGGATCCATTTTTGTTAACTCAAATCTTGTATCATTAGTTGAAGGGTTAATTATAACACCTCCATTTTGCTTAGTTTCTTTTTCGTCAGAATAGTAAAGAGCCGCATCAAAGAAAGATATTTCTTCATCAACTATCCTTTTTCTAATTGTGTCAATCTTCTCTTTAGCTAATCTTAATTCATCATCAGAAATTTTTGGAGTTAATAAAATATGTCTTACATCAATTTCTTGTCCTCTAATTTTATCAACTTTGATTATATGCCAACCAAAATCGCTTTTAAATGGTTCAGAAATTTCATCTTCTCTTAGGCTAAATGAAACATCGCGGAATTCTTTAACCATCTTTGGCTTTTTTCTATTTAAAGTATATTTACCTCCTTTACTTCTTGACCCTGGATCTTGAGAGTATAATAAAGCTTTAGAAGCAAAACTAGAACCTCCTTCTAAAACATCTTCTCTAAAAACTTTAAGTTGATTAACGATTCTATTAGTCTCATCTTCTGAAACCTTAGGTTCAACGACAATTTGAGCAACTTCAAGTTCAGTTCCAAAAATTGGCAATTCTACTTTGGATATAGATTCAAAAAATTGTCTAACCTCTTCAGGTGTAATCTCTACTTTCGAAATTATTTCATCCTGCATTAACTCAGCTAATTTTTGAGTTTTATTAATTTCAAATAATTCATCCCTAAATGAAATCTCATCTTTTTTATTATAAAATTCAAGCACTTTATCTATATCTCCAAGTTGTTCAGTAAAATATTCAATTGTTCTATCTACATAATTATGAATTTCTGAATCAGACAATTCAAGACTGTCTTGAATTGCATGATGAGAATATAATTTATCCTCCATTAATTTTCCCAATAATTGACATTTAGAAACACCTCTTGTAGATATACCTTGAGATTCCATATCAATCCTTACCTTGTCAATGTCGGATTCTAAAATGATAAAATCTCCAACTACAGATGATATACCATCTACCTTTATCCTATCCTTATATTCACTTTCTTGAGAAGAACAGATAAAAGTATTAAGCAAAATAATAAAGTAAAAAAACCTACTTATACAATTCATATTTTTTAGATTTAACAGCATCATTAATTATATCTTTATTTAGCTGTTTAATTAATAATATTTTTCTTCTATTGTAAATTATTGATTTCATTTTTTCTAACAAATAACTTTTGGGGGCTATGTTATTTATTCCAAGGATATCTTCAATGAATAATAAATTTACGTACATACTATCTCTTTTACTAATCAACGCTCTTTTTTTAACAATTTTTTTTTCATTTTCATATGTAATGAACTTGACTTGATTAAATAATTCTCTTTTTGTTATCCATATAGAATCATTTAAATAATATGAAGCAAATTGAAATGTTAATGAATCAATAAATTCTTTATCAGATGAATTAAATCTTCTTACTCCATTTCTGATTTTGTTTAAATTCACATTATCAATAGGGACTTTAACAAATCTAAATTTTATTAGCTCTTCATTTAATTTAAAGTTATTAAGATTTTGATTATAGTAATTATTTATCTCTTCTTCAGTAATAATAGAGTCAAGCCTTGAGTTAACAAGTATATCCTTATAAGAGTTTATATATAAGTCTTTTTTATATTTTTCAACTAACTCATCTAAACTAGTAATTGATTTTGGATCAAGATTAACAATAGATAGATCAAAAAAAATGTTTTCTCGTGCCCATGAGTCAATAAAATCTTTTTTTCTTATTAAACTATCTTCGAAATCTGAAAAATCAGGAATATCTGATTCATATAAATAATTGTCTCCAGCTCTAGAAACCAATTTATCATTAGTTATAGATGTAAAGTTAGAACATGATAAGAATAGAACAGATATTATAATAAAAACCCTTTTTCTCATAAAGATTTATCTTAAACTTTAGGTGGACTATAATTTGGAGCTTCTTTAGTAATTGTAACATTATGAGGATGGCCTTCTATAATACCTGAACCAGTAATCTTAACAAATTTAGATTTAGATTTTAATTCACTAATATTCTTAGTGCCACAATATCCCATTCCAGACCTTAAACCACCAACAAATTGATGAATACTCTCTTGTAATTCTCCTTTATAGGGAACACGTCCAACAATTCCTTCAGGAACTAATTTTTTAGAGTCAGTCTCTGAACTCTGAAAATATCTTGATTTACTCCCTTTTTTCATTGCTTCAACAGAACCCATTCCTCGATAAGTTTTAAACTTTCTTCCATCAAAAATTACAGTTTCTCCTGGAGATTCCTCAGTTCCAGCTAAAAGGGAACCAAGCATTACAGAATCTGCACCAGCTGCAATTGCCTTAGTAATATCTCCAGTATATCTAATCCCACCATCTGCAATTATAGGTATCTCTTTATTGTTAGTAACATTTGCTACTTCTAATACAGCAGAGAATTGAGGATAACCAACACCTGCAACTATTCTAGTTGTACATATAGAACCTGGACCTATACCAACCTTTAATCCATCTGCTCCAATATTTATTAAAAACTCTGCTGCCTCTGCTGTTGCAATATTCCCAACTACAACATCAATATTATCAAAATTATCTTTAACCTTTTTGAGTGCATCAGCAACACTTTTAGAATGAGCATGAGCAGTATCTATAACAAGTGCATCAGCTCCAGCATTAATCAATTCTTTTGATCTTTTTATTAAATCTTTATCAATTCCAATAGCAGCAGCAACTCTTAATCTTCCATAGTCGTCCTTGTTAGAAATAGGTTTAATAGAATGTTTGTTAATATCTCTAAAAGTAATGAGCCCCACAAGATTATTTCTGGAATCAACAACTGGTAATTTTTCAATCTTGTGTTTTTGAAGAATTTCTTCAGCATCATCCAATGAGGTGCCTGACTTAACAGTAATAAGATTCTTTGAGGTCATGACTTTTGAAATTGGCTTATTATCATCCCTTTCAAATCTTAAATCCCTGTTTGTAACTATTCCTTTTAGTTTACCTTTATCTGATATTATAGGAATCCCTCCAATCTTATATTTTTTCATGTTATTCTTTGCATCCTTAACTAATGCTGTAGATTTTAATGTAACAGGGGCTATAATCATTCCTGATTCTGATCTTTTTACAAGTCTTATTTCATTTGACTGATCTTGAATAGAAAGGTTCTTGTGAATTACACCTATTCCACCCTCTCTTGCAACAGCAATTGCCATTTTACTTTCAGTCACAGTGTCCATTGCAGCAGAAACTATTGGGATATTAAGATCAATATTTTTACTAAACCTAGTTTTAAGTTGTATTTTCTGAGGTAAAATATCAGAATAATTAGGAATTAGAAGGACATCCTCATATGTTAAACCCTCATTAAGAATTTTTGAATTCGACATTGCAATTAATTATAAACTAATTGCATGCAAATATACAAATTAATAACTAGAAGTTAATCAATCCATATTAAAGCTATTATAATAAGATAAATAAGTGATTTTATGTATGAAATCTTTAGTGATTTGGATGTTATATTAAATAAATTAAATATCCTTTTAGACAAATAAGAGACACTAATAAAAATTATTAAAGCTTGTACAAAAAATATTAGTCCTAAAATTGTAAATTGAATCTTTAGGTCTAAGGTTTTTGAAAATAAAAATGCAGGGAAAAAAGCTATAAAGAATAATATCACTTTAGGGTTTATAAGATTCATAATCAAACCCTTCAAATAAGGTGAATTAGGCTTATAATTAGACTTATTAGAATAAATCTTAGGCAATAAATTAATTTCTTGTGTCATTAGTAGTAGCATATAGAATGAACTGAATAACTTAAAAAGAAAATAATTATTTGAGATTATTGAAGAAAAACCAAAAACAAGAAGCATAGTATGAATTAATAGTCCTGTACAAAGACCTAATGAAATTAACATTCCGGTGGTTTTGTTTTTTGAAATACTTTGAGAAATCACAAATAGTATATCGGGACCTGGCATTAAAGTCAATGAAATAGATGAGATTAGAAAAAATAAAATTTCAGTATTCATATACTTGTTTTATTAGATAATATTTGCTCAAAATTAATTTTAAATGTAAATTTTGAGAATTATTTTACATAATTATATGAAAAAAACTAATACACTAGCAATAATTCTCTTCTTAGCATTAAATTATAGTTGTTCTCAAGAGAGTAATTCTATAAAATATTCGAATACAATAACTGAAGAGAATTTAAAAGATCTTTTATATGTATATGCTTCTGATGAGTTTGAAGGAAGAGAAACTGGCGAAAAGGGTCAAAAATTAGCAGTTGAATTTTTGAGAGAATTCTATAAAGAAAACAAAATAGCTCCTGCTGAAAACACAGAAGATTATTTTCAGAAGTTACAACTTAACTTACCTGGAAAAGTAGATTGGGTCGAAAGTGAAAATGTAGCAGCTATAATCAAAGGTTCTGATAAACCTAACGAGTTTATTGTTATTTCTGCACATCTTGACCATGTTGGAAAAAGAGGAGAAGATATCTATAATGGGGCAGATGACGATGGATCAGGAAGTATGGCGCTATTAGAAATTGCACAGGCATTTAAAATTGCTGTAACGGATGGATTTAGACCAAAAAGATCTATTGTTTTTTTACATGTTACTGGAGAAGAAAAAGGATTATTGGGATCACAGTATTATGTAGAAAACCCTCTTTACCCATTAGAACAAACAATTGTTAATCTAAATGTAGATATGATTGGAAGAGTTGATCCTCAAAGAGAATTAAAAAATACTGATTATATATATTTAATAGGCTCAGATAGACTTAGCACTCAATTACATGAAGTGTCCGAGCAGATTAATAGTGAAACTGTGAATCTTGATTTAGATTATAAATTTAGTGATCCTGAACATCCAGAAAGGTTTTACGAAAGAAGCGATCATTACAACTTTGTGAAAAAAAATATTCCTGTAATTTTCTATTTCAGCGGAACACATGAAGATTATCATGGAACAGGAGATACTCCAGACAAAATTCTATATGATATATATACTACAAGGACAAAGTTAATTTTCCACACAGCTTGGGAAATAGCTAATATGGAAGAAACCATTAAAGTAGATGTTGAATAATTTTGGGTGGAAGACCGGACTCGAACCGGCGACCTCCTGAACCACAATCAGGCGTTCTAACCAACTGAACTACAACCACCATATAGGCTGCAAAAATAGACTATTTGTTCGTTTTATAAAAAATTAAATGTTGAAAAATTAAATTAAATCAAAAATATTATCTACAGCTATATTTCTTCTAGATTGGAAGGCTTCTGCAAAATCAGTATCAATTAATCTTCCGAAATTTTTGGCTCTATAATTAATACTTTTTAAGAAGTTTTCTGAGTTAATTTTTGTTGATGCCGTATCATCATCTTTAATAACCTGACTCTTAAAAGATAAAATTGCTTTTTCTTTTATTTTTATGAACTTTGATATATCTACTATCACATCAGGTTTAAAATCATTCCACTGTTGATAATTTAAAATAATTTGTGGTCTCCAAGGATCTTGTTTTTTTGCATCAAACGAAGTTTTAAGTTTTAAAAGGCCACTAACAAAGCAAGAATCATAAATTAAATCACTTGCTTTACCATGATCAGAATGCCTATCTATTTGAGCACATGTGAGAACTATATTAGGCTTGTAATGTCTGATTTTTTTAACGATTTCTATTTGATTTGATTTGTCATTAACTAAAAAACCATCCTCAAACCCCATATTTTCTCTAAATTTTACTCCTAGAATCTTTGCAGATTTACTAGCTTCCTTATCTCTTTCTTCAGGACTACCATTAGTTCCTAGCTCTCCTTTTGTAAGGTCAATAATACCAACACTTTTACCCATTGAAGTAGATTTCGCTAACGTTCCTCCACATCCCATTTCAACATCATCAGGATGAGCCCCAAATGCAAGTATATCTAATTTCATTTAATTGATTTTTTTATAGCACTATCTAGATCATCATATAAATCTTGATAATCTTCTATACCGACAGAAAGTCTAATAAGTTTATCACCTATCCCCTGATTATCCCTTTCCTTTTGAGTTAATAATCCATGAGATGTTTTCATTGGAAAATTAACTGTAGTTTCAACTCCTGCAAGACTCATAGCAGGCTTAATTATTTCAAGTGATTCAAGAAATGTATATACATCCACATTTTCTTTTAGATCAAATGACATCATTGCTCCAAAGTCATTCATTTGAGATTTAGCTATATCATGAGAAGGATGAGAGCTTAAACCCGGGTAATAAACTGTTATAATGTTATCATTTTTGTTTAGCATTTTAGCTAAAAGTTTTGCATTTCTAGTTTGTTCCTTAACCCTAATATGCAATGTCTTCATACTTCTTTCTAACAACCAAACAGTATAATCACTAAGGTTTCCTCCAAAGTTTTTAGCAGAATCAAGTATTTTTTCAATTTTAGAATTAGTGCTAATTACAGCTCCTGCACATATATCACTATGACCTCCAAGATATTTTGTAGCACTATGAATTACAATATCTATTCCATGATTAATCGGATTTTGATTAACGGGACTTGCAAATGTATTATCTATCATTGTCCATATTGATTTTTGATTAGCTATAGAAGAGATAGCTTTCAAATCTACTATTTTTAATAATGGATTACTTGGAGATTCAATATATATTCCTACTGTGTTGTCTTTTATTTCATCTGAGAAATGATTGGAATCAAGTCCTTTAGCAAAAGAGTATTCTATCCCATATTTATCAAATTCTGTTTTAATAAAATTTCTTGTGCCACCATATAAATCCTCTTGAAATATTAGATGATCACCACTTTTGACATTAGCCATTATAGAAGTACTTATAGCAGCCATTCCTGAAGTAAAGATTAATGCTTTTTCACCATTTTCTAAAGCAGCAATTTTCTTAGATAGGAATTCTTGATTTGGAGTGTTAAAATATCTAGGGTAAGGTTTTTTCTCAGCATCTTCTCCTCCATACCATGGATATGTAGTTGACATAAATAGAGGTGATCCTATACCTTGATACATAGTATCTTTTATTTCACCTTCGTGAACACATTTAGTTGAAAATTTTTTAGATTTATTTACCATCTGTTATCCAAGATATAATTTCTTCTGAATCCGGGTTTGTTTTTGGTGAAACTATCTTTTCAATTAAACCCTCTCTACTAATTAAATACTTTTGAAAATTCCAGGTTACTCTTGAGTTTTTATAATTATTTTTCGACTTTTTTGTTAAATAATCATAAATGGGATGTTTTTTTGATCCTTTAACTATTACTTTACTCATCATAGGAAATGTAACACCATAATTTTCTTTACAGAATTCAATAATTTCTTCATTTGATCCGGGTTCTTGCCATAAGAAATCATTTGATGGAAAACCTATGATAACAAAACCATAAATGCTATAGGAATTATAAAGTTCCTGAAGTGCTTTATATTGATAGGTTAAACCACATTTTGATGCAGTGTTTACAATCATAACTTTTTTCCCTTTTAATTGAGAAAAATCATAAATCTTACCATATATATCGGCAACTTTGAATTGATAAATAGTATTCTCCATATTTTCTTGTGATTGAACATGAAAAAATGTTAAAATAAATATTACAATAAAAAATCTTTTTAACATAATCATTGTTTATAAAGCAAAGATAAATAATTGCTAAAATTATTTATTAAATAGAGTTAATTATTTTGTGTAAATCTTCATGTTTTGTAGATGCACCTCCAACTAGAACCCCATCTACTAATTCTTGAGATAAAATCTCTTTTGAGTTAGTAGGATTTACACTTCCACCATATAATACAGGAATATCTAGACTTAATTTTGAAAGTTCTGATTTTACCGATCTATGAATTTCATTGATATGTTCAATTGATGCTGTTTCCCCTGTTCCAATTGCCCATACTGGTTCATAAGCAAGAATCATTTCAGAGCTGTTGTTTAGAATATCAAAGGGAATTTGTTCAATATTTTCAAAACATAAAATAAATTGAAAACCAGTAGGAATAATTTCAATTAAGACGTCTTCTGATTTAGATCGTTTATTTATTTTTCTTACCTCTGAATGTCCAATAATACTTCTATTTATGCCTAAATCCTTAAGCCCAATTGCTGTAACTCCACCTGTATCAGAAGTAGATTCGTAAGAAGTTATATTTTGACCAATTACCTCAACTGAAGATCCTTTCATGATTTGGTTTACTTGATTTAAATATAAATTACATGGAGAAATCATAAGTCTTATATTGTCGGATAGTTTCTCATCAAGAATCTCTTTAGCAAGCTTTATGGTTTCACTTTCATTTAAATAATTTTTCCAATTACCAATTACTATCTTTTGTTTCATTATTAATATGTTTTTAAAAGAATTAAAGCAAAAACAGAATAATTTAGTATGTCTTGAAAATTTGATTCTACACCTTCGCTAGATATTGTTTCCCCATCATTATTGTTAATGCTTTTCATTCTAAATATTTTCTGAATAATTAAATCAGTAAGGCTTGAAATCTCCATATCTCTCCAGGCTTCTCCATAGTCATAGTTTTTCTTTAGCATTAACTCAAATGTATCATTTACTTTATTATCATATAATTCAATAGCTTCACTTCCCGTGAGATCAGGCTCATCAACTATACCAAGATGAATTTGAATTAAACTCATTATACAATAGTTAATTATACCAATAAACTCTGTAGCTTGACCTTCATCTATTTGTTGATCTTCATTAATTTGGAGGTTTCTTATCCTTTGAGCTTTTATATGAATTTGATCAACAAATGAAGATACTCTAAGAACTCTCCAAGATGAGCCATAATCTGAATTCTTATCATCAAATACTTTTTTTGATTTTTCAATAATTTTTAAATATTGTGATTTAGTTTCTTCCATTAATAAAAATCATCTTAATTTGGTGGATATAATATATCCCAAAAATATGACATTAAATTGTAATGGTAAAATAATCAACTTTGATGATCAGAAAATAATGGGAATATTAAATGTTTCTGATAACTCATTTTATGATGGAGGAAATTTTAATTCCATTGATAAAGCTTTATCTCATGTAGATAAAATGATAAATGATGGAGTTGATATTATTGACTTAGGGGGGATTAGTTCAAAACCAGGTTCAAAAATTATTGACAATAATACTGAACTCAAATATATATCAAAATATGTCGAGGAACTTTCTAGACAATTTAATAATATTACTTTTTCAATTGACACATATAATAGTAAAGTAGCCGAATATGCTCTAAACAAAGGTTTTTCAATTATTAATGATATTAGTGCTGGAAAGTATGATAAAAGATTACTTAGTGTTGTTAGAGACTATTCTGCTGGATATGTCCTAATGCATATGAAAAGAGATCCAGAAAATATGCAAGACAATCCTTTATACACTGATATTATTTCTGAAGTATTTGATTTTTTTAAAGAGCAGCTATTTAATTTAGAACAAAAAAATATAAAAAATATAATAATAGACCCAGGTTTTGGATTTGGCAAAGACATTAATCATAATTATAAACTATTAAAAGAAATTAAAAAAATAAAAAAGTTTAATAAGCCAATTTTAGTCGGGATATCAAGAAAATCAATGATATATAAAAAGATTAAATCTACGCCTTCAAACTCTTTAAATGGAACAACTGTATTAAATACATTCTCTATAATAAATGGTGCTAATATATTAAGGGTTCATGATGTTAAAGAGGCCAGAGAATGTATAGATTTAGTTAAATATTTAATCTAATATTTCAGTATTAGAAAATTGTTCTTGATGCATTTTACGATATCTGCCATTTTCTAATTCTATCAATTCATAATGGTTTCCAGCTTCTAGGATTACTCCATCTTCCATATAAATTATAGTTGATGCTGCTTCAATAGTTGCAAGTCTATGTGCGATAATAATTGAAGTTTTATTTTTTGTTATTTTTTTTGTTGCATTCTTTATTAAATCTTCAGAATAAGAATCTATTGAAGATGTAGCTTCATCAAGAATAAGTATATCAGGATTCTTAATTAAAACTCTCATAAATGCTATTAATTGCTTCTGACCAGCTGAGAGAGTATTACCTCTTTCCTGAACATTAAATTTATAGTTTTCAGGTAAAGACATAATAAACTCATGAATTCCAAGCTCTTTAGCAGCATTAATGACTTCATCTTTTGAAATATTTTCATCAAATAATGTTACATTATTATGAATTGTATCAGCAAACAAGAAAACATCTTGAAGTATAACACCAATATTACTTCTTAAACAATTTAATTTGTATTCATTAATAGATCTATCATCTATATTAATTTGACCAGAGTTTAGATTATAAAGTCTTGAAATTAAATTAATAATAGTTGTTTTTCCACTTCCAGTTGGTCCAACAATAGCAAGAGTTTCACCTGGTTTTACTGAAAATGAAATACCTTTTAATACTTCAATATTTGAGATATATGAGAATCTAACATTTCTAAAATCAATTTTTCCTTTAAAATTTGTTTCATCAATATCTCCAGTTTCATTAATTATTGAATCATTTTCAAAAATTGAAAAAATTCTATCAACAGCTACCATTCCCATTTGAAGAGTATTAAATCTATCTGCAATTTGCCTTAGAGGTCTAAATAATAGTCCAGACATTGTTATAAATAAAAATAACGTCCCTATTGAAATATCAATTCCATTTGCATTATTGAATCCACCATACCAAACAAGAAGACCAACACATATAGATCCAGATATTTCAGCAATAGGAAAGAATATAGAATTTATCCAAACTGTCTTGAGCCAAGCATCTCTGTGCTTAATATTAATTGTATTAAATTTATTTTCTTCTATTTTCTCTCTATTAAATATTTGAACTATTTTAATCCCACTAATTCTTTCCTGAACGAAAGAGTTTAAATTAGCAACCTCACTTCTAACCAATTCAAATGCTTTTTTCATAGCTTTTTGAAAAACCCTTGTTGCATAGATTAAAAATGGAAATATTAATAATACTACAAAGGTTAACCTAAAACTAATAATAAACATCACTAATAAAATAACCAACATCTTAAAGAAATCAGCTATTATAGTAAATAAACCCTGAGAGAATATACTAGCTATAGTCTCAATATCATTAACTGCTCTAGTAACAAGTCTTCCTACAGAATTTTTATCAAAAAATGACATCTTTAGATTAATGATTTTATCAAAAATTTTTACCCTAATGTCTTTAATTACTTTCTGTCCTAACCAATTTGAATAATATGTGAAGCAGACCATGAATAAAACTTCAACTGTTAAAGCAATAATCATTAGTAAAATTATCAGTGTCATTCCAGAGTAATCTTTTGGAATTATATAATCATCAACTACTACCTTTAATAAATAAGGAGTAACAGTAGTGATAACAGATAAAATAACTGCAAAAAACATCACCAAATAAAAACTTTTATTATACGGTTTAACAAATTGCATTAGCTTAACAAACTGTTTTAAATCAAAATATTTTGCTTTTATTTTTTCCAAGATTTTAAAAATATTTTTTTATCATATTTAATTTCTGTTAAGAACAATCCTTGAGGAGGAACAGAATATCCAGCATTTCGCCTATCTCTAGATTGAATTATTTCATCTAAATCTTTTATTTGAAGTTTACCTTTTCCTATCTCAATTATTGTTCCTACTATTGCCCTTACCATATTTCTAAGAAATCTATTTGATGATATTATGAATTTATAATCATCTCCAGATTTAACCCATTCAGCATTACTTATTTCACAATTATATGTTTTAACATCTGTGTTAGATTTAGAAAAGCACTTAAAATTATCATATTTTAAAAACTTTTTAGATGCTTTATTCATTTTACTATAATCTAATTTTTCACTAAGATAATAGCTATAGCCATGATTAAATGGATTTTTAGTATTAGTTATAAAATAATTATACGTTCTTGAAATAGCATCAAATCTTGAATGAGAATCAGATTTAACTTTATGAATAGCTTTTATAGCAATATCATTTGGCAATAGTCTATTTATTAGGTAACAAAAATTTTCTTCTTCAATATTATTTTTTACGTCAAAATGAGCAAACATTTTTTTAGCATGTACACCTGTATCAGTCCTTCCGGCTGATATAATATTAATTTCATCTCTAAGAATTTTGGAAATTGTATTTTCCATAATTTCTTGAACAGTTATTGCATTTAATTGTTTTTGAAAACCATGATATGAAGAACCATCATATGAAAAATCTATAAAATATCTATTAGTGGGCATTGACTTAATTTGCAAGATATTTGTTTAAATTAAAAATAAATTTGTAATTTAGCAGTCTATTACCTCATAGAAGTTAATTTCACTTAATTACTTTTAATCTATAATATAAAAACTTCACTTACATATGTATGATATAAAATTGCTTAAAGAAAAAAAGCTATCTGAGATTATAGAGATTGCTGAAACTCTTGGTATTGAGAAAGTTAAAGGACTTAAAAAACAAGAAGTAATTGATAAAATTTTAGAACTCTCTAAAAATAAAGAAAAGGATACTGATAAATCAGTAGAAGTTAAAGAAAAGGATACTGATAAATCAGTAGAAGTTAAAGATGATAAAACAGAGAGAGAAAAACCTACAATTATTAAAAAAAATAATCCACATAGAAATCACTCTTCTAAAAGAGATCCTGATAGATTTAATAAAGATAAAAGGGCTAGATATAAAGAGCCTGATTTTGAATTTGATGGAATAATTGAGTCAGAAGGAGTATTAGAAATAATGCAAGATGGATATGGATTCTTAAGATCTTCAGACTATAATTACTTATCATCTCCAGATGATATTTATGTATCACTATCTCAAATTAAATTATTTGGCCTAAAAACTGGAGACACAATCCTTGGCACTATTAGACCTCCAAAAGATGGAGAAAAATATTTCCCGCTTATAAAGGTTAGTAAAATAAACGGACTTAGTCCAGAAGAAGTAAGAGATAGAGTTTCATTTCAACATTTAACACCTCTATTTCCTGAAGAAAAGTTTAATATCGCTGAGAAAGAAAGCACTATATCAAGTAGGATTATAGATTTATTCTCTCCAATAGGAAAAGGACAAAGAGGTATGATTGTTTCACAACCAAAAACTGGTAAAACAATGCTATTAAAAGATATAGCAAATGCAATTGCTGCTAATCATCCTGAAGTTTTTCAAATTATTTTATTAATTGATGAGAGACCTGAGGAAGTTACTGATATGCAAAGAAATGTAAAAGGTGAAGTAGTAGCTTCTACTTTTGATGAACCTGCTGATAGACATGTAAGGGTAGCTAATATTGTCTTAGAAAAAGCAAAAAGACTCGTAGAATGTGGACATGATGTTGTTATTCTTTTAGATTCTATAACCAGGCTTGCAAGAGCTTATAATACTGTTCAACCTCCTTCTGGTAAAATATTAAGTGGTGGTGTAGATGCTAATGCTCTTCATAAGCCAAAAAGATTTTTTGGAGCCGCAAGAAATATAGAAAATGGTGGTTCATTATCAATAATCTCAACTGCTCTTACTGAAACAGGCTCAAAAATGGATGAAGTTATTTTCGAAGAATTTAAAGGTACAGGTAATATGGAACTTCAACTAGATAGAAGAATCTCCAACAGGAGAATTTTTCCAGCTATTGATTTAGTTGCCTCAAGTACCAGAAAAGATGATCTATTGCTAGATGAGAATACTATTCAAAGAATGTGGGTAATGAGAAAATATCTTGCTGATATGAATCCAGTTGAAGCAATGGAGTTTATAAATGACAGGTTTAAGAAAACTAAAAACAACGAGGAATTCTTAATCTCAATGAATTCTTAGAACCCAAGCTAGTTGGTAATTTAAGTTACTAAAACTATATAAGTTTACTTAATTTTGATTTCAGGTTAGCCGCTTTGTTTTTATGAATAATATTATTTTTAGATAATTTATCAATAAGGGAAACAACAACAGGAAATTGTTTTTGAGCATCTTTTTTACTCTTAGAGTCTTTTAATTTCTTAATTGCATTTCTAGCAGTCTTATGCTGTAACTTATTCAACGATCTTTTTGTTTCGTCAGATCGAATTCTTTTTAATGCAGATTTATGATTTGCCATATTTATAATTTTGTAGCCCGTAGGGGAGTCGAACCCCTCTTTCCAGGATGAAAACCTGAGGTCCTAACCGATAGACGAACGGGCCAACAGGTTGCAAATTTAAATTAATTTTTAATATTTTAATAAGATTTAGCAAATATTACTTTATGCTTTGCAGGCTTACCTGAATATATACATTTAACATCTTTCTCTTCAATATTTTCAAGTATGCATCTAATAGTTGCTTTTGTATCTTTTTTAATAGCTTCTTCTGTATTGTCATCACCATCCCATCCAGTAGAAATAAATCCATTTTGATTTTCTATTAGCTCTTTAAACTCATCATATGAACTCACTTCATATGTATTATCTTTTAATCTTTTCTTTGCATTAGATAACATTCTATTTTGCACATTATCTAATGATTTTATTATATCATTCAATAAATTTTTAGAACTAGACTTTATTTTATTTAAATCATCTCTAGAAAAAATTTCATATTCATCATTCTTAATTTCATTTTCACCAATAACTATCCTAAGAGGGACTCCTTTTAATTCATAATCATTAAGTTTATATCCTAATGAAAAATTTTCTCTAGAGTCAATTTTTACTCTCACTCCTTTTGTCTTGAAATCAGTAAAAAATTTATTACATATTTTTTCAATTTTACCTTTTGATTCATCAGATTTAATCATTGGAATTATCACTACTTGATTAGGAGCTAAATTTGGAGGAAGAACTAAACCTTTATCATCACTATGAGTCATAATTAATGCACCCACAAGTCTTGTGGAAACACCCCATGAAGTTGCCCATACATAATCAAGTTTACCAGATTTATCAGCATATTTTACATCAAAAGCTTTAGCAAAATTTTGTCCTAAAAAGTGAGATGTTCCTGCTTGTAAAGCTTTCCCGTCTTGCATAAGAGCTTCTATACATAAAGTTTCCTCAGCTCCAGCAAATCTTTCTGCTTTTGTTTTAGGTCCTTTTAAAACAGGCATTGCCATAAATTTTTCTGCAAATTCTGCATATATATTATTTATCAATAAACATTCACTCATAGCTTCATCTTTTGTTGAATGAGCAGTATGTCCTTCTTGCCATAAAAATTCAGAAGTCCTCAAAAATAATCTTGGTCTCATCTCCCATCTAACTACATTAGCCCATTGATTAATTAATATTGGTAAATCCCTATAAGATCTAATCCATTTCTTATATGTTTTCCAAATAACAGCTTCTGATGTTGGTCTAACTATAAGTTCTTCTTCTAGTTTTGATTCGGAATCTACTATAAGTTTTCCCTTTTTTTTAGGATCATTTATTAGTCTATGATGAGTTACAATTGCACATTCTTTAGAAAACCCTTCAGCATTTTTTTCTTCTGCTTCAAAAAGAGATTTTGGAATAAACAATGGAAAGTATGCATTTTCATGACCAGTGTCTTTAAACATTTGATCTAGCTCTTTTTTCATAAGCTCCCAAATAGAAAAACCATATGGTTTAATAACCATACACCCCCTTATATCAGAGTTTTCAGCTAAATCAGCATTTATAACTATATCATTATACCACTTTGAATAATCTTCTTTTCTTGAAGTAATCTTATTTCCCATAGAACTTTGGCATAAAAGTTGTTTATATATAAATAGAAATATTTAGTGCAAAGTTAACACAATTATATTTCAAATTTTTTAAATTTATAAATAGATGAACCATTTTTTTAAATTCTTAAGCTTAGTTTCTTTTTTAATACTCTTCTCTGGGTGTTACACTTATCAAATGTCTTCTTGGAACGATGATGATGGAATTTATGTTTCTTCTATTAGAAATTATAACTATGGTCAATATTTTTCTGATCTAGCAAATGAGATTATTGAAGAATATGAAGATTCAGGAATTGTAGATTCTGAAGATCCTGATAATCTACCATGGGGATACAAACCTGATCAAACTCAAATATTTATTGACTTTTATTCAAGATATTCTGGTTATGGTTATCCTTATGGTTATGGTTATCCTTATGGTTATGGTTATTACCCTTATAATTATTACTGGGGCCGAAACTTTTATAACCCATATTATCCTTATGGTTATTATGGTTATGGATACGGGTATCCTGAAAGCCACCAATACTGGCCTTACATCAATAGATTGAGACTTTATCCATATTATTATTATGATAGGTATAACTATAATGGATATGCGTATAATAATGGATATTTTTATAATAAGGATAAAGATCCAGTAAATACCTCAGGGCTAGGATATAGTAATTCTTCTTCAAGACGAGGAGAAAAAACAACTTCTGCTTCAGGTAAATCTTCGGAGAGTTCAAGTAATATAAGAAATTCTTCTACTCTTTCTGTTTCATCTAGATCAGGAGGATACAATATATCTTCTAATGAAGTTCCAAACCTAAGATCAATCAAAGATAATTATAGAATGCTTCAAGCAATTGAAAGAAACATTGGTTCAAATTCAAGGTATATAAATAGCAGTAGATATAATAATTCAAGAGATTACACAGGCTCTTACAGAGGACAATTCAACTCAAACTCCAGACCTACTAATGGTGTTTATGGAAAATCTTCAAATTCTCGTAGTAGCTCAGGGTCATCTAATGTTGGGTCAAGATCAAGCGGAAGCTCTTCAGGAGGTGGGTCTAAAGGTGGAAGCTCTTCAGGAGGTGGATCTAGAGGCGGCGGAATCGATTAATTTCTTTTAACTATTTTTTTATGAAAATAAGAAATTACTTTTTTTTATTATTTTTTTTTATTTTCTCTATTAGCATTAGCCATTCGCAATCAATTGATGATATTATAAGGGTTAGTTCATATTATAATGATGGGACTGCAAGATTTAACGCAATGGGAGGAGCTTTTGCCTCACTTGGTGGAGACTTATCTGCAATATCAATAAACCCAGCTTCTTCAAGTATATTTATTTATAATGAATTTGGGATAACATTAGGATATGATGATAATACAATAGAAAATAATTTAAATGGTTACTTGTCTAATACTAAAAGTGCTAAAGAAACATTTAATCAATTAGGAGGTGTATGGGTTTTTACTAATGGTAAATCTAAATTTAGTTTTGCTTATAATCTTCAAAATGTTTATAGCTATAATGATGATTTTAATTTCTCAGGGAAAAATTCTAATAGTATTGATAAGTATTTTCTATACTATGCAGATGGAGTCCCAAGTGATGACTTATTAATTTATTCAGATGAAACAACACAGTCCGTGTATCGTTATCTGGGAGAAAATTATGGATTTGGAGATCAACAAGCATTTCTAGGATATCAGGGTTATGTTATTAACTCCCTTGATGATTCAAATAACACCTACTCTTCTAATCTTACATATAATCAAGTAAATCAAGATATTAATATTGAGCGAATAGGAAACCACTATAAGCATAGCGCTAACATTGGCGGTTCTTATAACAATCATGTATTCCTTGGAGTAAACTTAAATTTTCATCAAATAGAATTTCAAGAAAGAAAAAAATTTTACGAATATGGATATTCAGATAACTCTAATATTCAGAGTATAAACTTTAATGAATACTATAACTCCAATGGATTTGGATTTTCTATTCAATTCGGTTCAATTATAAAAATTAGAAACTTTCGAATTGGATTATCATATCAGAGTCCTACTTGGATAGATTTTGAGGAAGAAAATGAGCAGACTCTTGACACTTCAGTAAAAAGTAATAATCAAATAAAAACATATAATATTAATCCAAAAACCGTTAACATATATGATAAATATAGACTTAGACTTCCTTCTAAGTCTTTAGTTGGTTTTAGCTATATTTTTGCAAAAAGAGGATTAATTAGCTTAGATTATGAGATAACAAAATACAACAATGCAATGTTCCCTGATAATGATGATAATTATTTAAATGAGTTAAACTATATAATTGACAATGAATTAAACCCTACTTCTCAATCAATTAGACTAGGTGGTGAATATAGAATAAAAAACGGAAGCTTAAGAGCTGGTTACTTTAACTATAAAGGTCCTGAAAATTTAAAAGAAAATAAGATTAGTGGATTTTCATTAGGATATGGTCTTGATTTAGGAGCTTCGAGAATTGATATAACCTATGTCTCTCAAACCTCATATTTTACAAATAATTTATATCCAAAAGGTCTTACAACATTATATTCAACAGATAAATCTATTAATAAAATTATAGCTTCATATCATTTTAATTTTTAAGATGATATTAACTATCTTTGATTAACAAATTATTGCTATGAAATTAGAAGATATTTTAAAAAAGGAGTTAGAATCAATTGATCGCGATCACCTAAGTTCAAGTTCAGAGAATCCAATAAGAGAAGATGCTTTTGATATTTCTAAAGCAGAAAAAATAAAATTGATAGAAGAAAAAGTTCGTGATATTCTAGAAGTTCTAGGTATGGATTTAACAGATGATAGTTTAAAGGGAACTCCATTAAGGGTTGCAAAGATGTATGTAAATGAAGTTTTTGGAGGATTAGATCCTGAAAAGAAACCAATTCCTTCTACCTTTAAAAATAAGTTTAAATATGGTGAGATGTTAGTAGAAAAAAATATTACATTATACTCTACATGTGAACATCACCTACTACCAATTATTGGGTTAGCACATGTTGCATATATTTCAAATGGAACTGTAGTAGGCCTTTCAAAAATAAACAGAGTAGTAAATTATTACTCTAAAAGACCCCAAGTACAAGAAAGATTAACAATTCAAGTTGTTAATGAGTTACAAAAAATACTTAATACTGAAGATGTTGCATGTGTTATAGATGCCAAACATTTATGTATTAACTCTAGAGGGATTAATGATATCTCTAGTAGTACTGTAACTGCAGAATTTGGAGGTAAATTTAAAGACTCTAAATTTAGAAGAGATTTTTTAGATTACATAAAACTTGAAACCGAAATTTAATGCTATCCAAACCATTAATTATATATAATTCCTTATCTGGTAAAAAAGAGGAGTTTAAGCCCTTGAAAAAAAATCATTTAGGACTTTATGTATGTGGACCTACTGTATATTCTAATGTTCATCTTGGTAATTGTAGAACTTTTATTTCTTTTGATATAATCTATAGGTACTTTATTCACAAAGGATATAATGTTAGATATATCAGAAATATAACTGATGTGGGCCATCTAGAAGAAGATGGTGAAGACAGGATTATTAAAAAGGCAAAGGTTGAAAAATTAGAGCCAATGGAAGTAGCCAATAAATACACTAATGACTTTAGGAATGTCTTAAAGATTTTTAATGTCCTCTCTCCTAGTATTGAACCAATTGCATCTGGTCATATAATTGAGCAGATAGAAATTATTAATAAAATTATTGATAAAGGATTTGCCTATGAATCTAATGGGTCAGTTTATTTTGACTTGGATGAGTTTAGAAAGAAAAATAAATATGGGAGATTATCTGGAAGAGAAATAGATGATCTTATTTCAAATACAAGATTATTAACAAACCAGAAGGATAAAAAAAATTCCTATGACTTTGCTTTATGGAAAAAAGCTGACTCAAAGCATTTAATGAAATGGAATTCACCTTGGGGTTATGGTTTTCCAGGATGGCATCTTGAATGTACAGCTATGAGTCATAAATATCTAGGAGATAAATTTGATATTCATGGAGGTGGAATTGATCTTAAATTCCCACATCATGAATGTGAAATTGCTCAATCTGATGCATTATCTAATACTGATTCAATTAATTATTGGATGCATACAAATATGTTGACTCTTAATAATAAGAAGATGTCTAAGTCAACCGGAAATAATATTTTACCAAAAGATCTTATTTCTGGAAAAAATAAATTATTTAAAAAAGAATACTCATCAAATGCTATAAGATTCTTCTTTCTTCAAGCTCATTATAGAAATATCTTAGACTTAAGTGAAAATGCATTACTAGCATCTGAAAAAGGATATAATAAAATTGTAGATGCATCAGAAAAATTAGAAAATTTAAAAGAAAACAATTCACCTGAAAGTAATTTTGATCTAGAAAATTGGATTAACAATTGCTATGACTGCATGAATGATGATTTTAACACCCCTAAATTAATAGCTGAAATTTTTACAGTAATTAAATTGATTAATAAAATTCATGATGGAAAAGAGAGCTTTAATTCAAGTAAAATAAAATTACTAAAGGATATTTTTTCTGTATTTATTCTAGATGTTTTAGGGTTAAATCTCCATTTGTCAACTTCAAATAATAATGATTTACTCCTTGATTTAATTTTAGATCTAAGAAATGAAGCTAGAATAAATAAAGATTATAAAACTTCAGATTCTATTAGAGATAAATTATCTAAAATTGGATATAATATTAATGATAAAGATTAATCAAATATTAACCTACCCTTTTATTCTAATAGTTAAATTTTATCAATCATACATATCTCCCTTAATTGGAACAAATTGTAGATATACTCCAACCTGTTCACAATATTCAATTATATCTTTAAAAAAGCATGGCTTATTTATAGGGCTTTACCTATCTATTAAGCGAATAATTAAGTGTAATCCTTTATTTAAAGGTGGGTATGATCCTGTACCATAATAATTATTATTATTTTTGAAAAAAAAGTCATGTTAATATCTCAGATAAAATGGTCACCAAGTGATACTCTTTTCCAAATTGGAAGTTTTTCTGTCTACGTCTATAGCTTAATGTTTGTTATAGCATTTATGCTTGGCTATTATTTAGTTAAATCGTTTTTTATTAAAGAAAAAGTAGATCAAAAATACCTTGACCCAATGTTATTATATATGGTTCTGTCTACATTTCTAGGAGCAAGACTTGGTGAAGTATTTTTTTATAACTGGGGTTATTTTCAAAATCATCTTATTGAGATTTTACTGCCAATTCAAGAATCCAGCAATTCTTCTATTCTCGGTTTAATTGATGGATATAAGTTTTCTGGCTTCAGGGGATTAGCAAGCCATGGGGCAGCTATTGGAATTGCAATAGGATTAATTCTATTTCAAAGAAAATACAAATTTAAAAGCATACTTTGGATTTTTGATCGACTTACTATGCCTGTCGCTATTGGTGGTGCTTTTGTTAGAATTGGCAACTTTTTTAATTCAGAAATAGTTGGAAAATATACAAACTCATCTTTTGGGGTTATTTTTCAAAATAGAGGTGAAACTCTTCCAAGACATCCTGTTCAACTTTATGAAACTTTTGGTTATGTTATCTTATTTTTTGTCCTCCTGAAACTTTATAACTCTTCAATACGGAATAAACAAGGAGCTTTATGGGGTTACTTTTTAATTGGTTTATTCTCAATTAGATTTTTAACTGAATTTTTTAAAGAAAATATAGGGGGTATTGAGACATTTTTACCTGGATTGTCATCAGGTCAGTGGTTAAGTATACCTTTTATTTTAATTGGACTGATAATGCTATATGTAAGTAAAAGAAAGATTAAATAGTCTTTCTTTTATATGAATCAAACATTATTGGTGTAGCAATGAATACTGATGAGTATGTTCCTACTATAACTCCAATGATCAATGCAAACATAAAACCTCTAATAGATTCTCCTCCAAAAATAAATATTGCAGTCAAAACTATTAATGTTGTTAATGATGTATTTAAGGTTCTACTAAGAGTGCTATTTAAAGCTGCATTAACTGTTTTATTATTTTCCCAAGATGAGTGGATCTTAAAGTATTCTCTAATTCTATCAAAAACAACAACTGTGTCATTTAAAGAATATCCTATTACGGTTAGAAGAGCTGCAATAAATGCTTGGTTAATTTCCATATTAAATGGCATTATCTTATAAGTCAATGAGAATATTCCAAGAACAATAAGAACATCGTGAAAAACTGCCGATACAGCTCCAATAGAAAACTGCCATTTTTGGAATCTAAGAAGAATATAGAAAAAAACAATAATTAGTGATCCAAAAACAGCTATAACAGAATTCTGTTTTATATCATCTGCTATTGTGGGTCCAACTTTAATACTAGACATTATACCTACATCTTCCCCTAAAATAAATTTCTCATAGGTTATTTCATCCGTATATTCATTTAACAATGATTGATATAAAATTTCTTTTATTTCTTGATCTACTTCAAAACTTTCCTCATCAACTTTATATTTAGTGGTAATTTTTAACTGATTACTTGCACCAAAAGTTTTCACCTCGGCACTACCTATGGAAGAGCTTAAATTTGACTCGATATCAGATGATGAAACTTGTTTATCGAATCTAACTATATAAGATCTTCCACCGAGAAAATCTACTCCTTGATTAAGCCCTTGAGTTAAAAGGGATGTTAAAGAAATAAATACTAAAATGCTTGAAAGTATGTAAGTAATTCTTCTTTTTATTAAAAAATTTATATTAAGATTTGAAAATAAATTTTTTGTAGATGGAGTTGAGAAAGATATTTTACCAGTTTTAAAAACTCTATTATCAACAAGAAGTCTAGTTATAAAAATTGCAGTAAAAAGTGAAGTAGCTATACCAATTAAAAGAGTTGTTGCAAAACCTTTTATTGGTCCAGTTCCAAATACATATAAAACTAGAGCAGTTAAACCAGTTGTTATATTTGCATCTAATATTGAGGAAAGTGCATTCTTGAATCCATCAGATATCGATTGCTTTAAACCTTTCTCTTTTCTAATTTCTTCTCTAATTCTTTCAAAAATTAAAACATTTGCATCAACTGATATACCTATTGTAAGAACTATCCCTGCAATTCCAGGAAGAGTTAAAACTGCTCCTAATCCAGCTAAAATTCCAAAAATCAATACTAGGTTAAATATTAATGCTATATCGGCAAAAAATCCCGAATTCCCATAATAAAAAACCATCCATACTAATACCAACATTAACGCTATTAAAAAAGAGTAGATTCCACTATCAATTGCTTCTTGACCTAATGATGGGCCAACAACTTCTGATTGTATTATATCTGCTGATGCTGGTAGTTTTCCAGCCCTTAGGACATTGGCAAGATCTATAGCTTCATTTAAATCAAAATCACCAGTTATTTCAGATCTACCTCCCGATATTGCACCTCTTGTTACTCCGGGAGCAGAATAAACTATATCATCTAATACTATTGCAATATTAGTTTGTTGTGTATAAGCTCTTTCAGTTAATGTTTCCCATACTTTTGCACCCTGAGAGTTCATCTGCATTGAAACTGCTGGATTATTTGTAGCATCAAAGCTTTGTGAAGCATCAACAACTACTCCTCCGTGTAAAGGGGGCGTATTCTGTATATTTGTTTTAATTGCATATAGACTTATTAAACCATTCTCATCTTCTTTACCCCATAAAAATTTTATATATCTATTTGCTGATGGTAATAATTTTCTTACCTCTGGTAAATTAAGATAGGCAGAAATTAATTCTTGATCATTTGGTGAGAAATTAGCTAAAACAGGTCCTCCTTGGTAAGAAGGAGATTTTATAAGACTAAGAAGGGGATTAGATTGATTAGTATTTGTTTCATCTGTACTTTCTTCTACTTCAGATAATAAATCTTCAATATTAGATTCTTCTTGATCATCAAGAATATTAAGAGTCTTATCATCTTCTATAGATCTTAGATATTCGTTTGCAGATAAAAGAAAACTACCAAGTTCATCATTTTTATATGTTTCCCAAAATTCTAATTGGGCTGTACTTCGAAGTAAATTTTGAATCCTATCGATGTCTTTTGCTCCAGGTAGTTCAACAAGTATTCTTCCTGATGTACCTAATCTTTGAATATTAGGTTGTGTTACACCAAACTTATCAACTCTCTTCCTAAGAACCTCAAAAGCAGAAATTATTGATTCGTCAATTTTTCTTCCAATTATATTTTTTATTTCATCATCTGAAGTATCAAATGAGATTTCACTTAAAGTTCTATTGCCAAATATATCTGGAGATGAAAGCTTTGTTTGATCTGTATCTAAATCAAATGCCTTAAAAAAAGATTCTAAATATGTTTCATCTGATTGTTTTTGGAGTTCATCTGCACTTTCAAGAGCTTGATTAAATTTTATATTGGTAGAGTTTTCTGATAAACCTTTAAGTAAATCCTTAATAGAAATCTGTAAAATAACATTTATTCCACCTTTTAAGTCAAGACCTTGATTTAATTCTTTCGTTTTAGCATCATTATAAGAAGAATACAACAATACTGGTAAATCTCCTATTGAGTCTAGATAGTTAACCTCCACTCTAGATCTCTTAGCTATATATTCAACTTCACTATCAGAAATTTTTGAAATTGCAGCTTTCTCAGCTTTTCTTTCAAGACCTGAGGATATAAACGTAAAAGAAAGTTGATATATACTAACTATTCCAAATAGTAAAGCAAATGTTTTTATAAGAGAGTTTCCTTGCATTTTTTCAAATTAATAAAGCGAGCAAATATAATATTTGAAAATCTAATTAACAACTTTATCTATATTAAACCTTTAAGTGACAGATTAGTATTCTTAACAGCTTCTACACTTTTAAGAAACCTTTCTTTATTAATATCATTAAGATTAATTTCGATAATTTCTTCTAACCCATTACTGCCAATTATACAAGGAACTCCTATGCATAAGTCTTCAACGTTATATTCTCCATTTAGCATAACAGAACAAGGTAAAGTTTCTTTTGAGTCATTAAGTATAGACTTAACAAGATATGCAACTGATGCTCCAGGAGCATACCAAGCTGAAGTCCCTAATAATTTTGTTAAAGCAGCACCTCCAACCATTGTATCTGAAGCAATCTTAGAGATTTTATCAACTGATAATAAATCAGTTAAAGGTTTATTATTTACTTCTACATAATCAATCAAAGGAATCATAGTTGTATCTCCATGACCTCCAATAACCATAGCTTTAATGTTTTTTTGAGGTTCGTTTTCGAGGGCTAAAGAAATGTAAGTTTTAAATCTTGAGCTGTCTAATATCCCTCCCATACCTATTACCCTATTTCTAGGAAGTCCTGTTTTTCTTAAAACCAAATAAGTCATTGTATCCATAGGGTTAGAAACAACAATAATAATTGCATTAGGAGAATATTTTAAAAGATTCTCAGTTACTGAATCAACTATTCCTGCATTGATACCAATAAGTTCTTCTCTAGTCATTCCAGGTTTCCTTGGTATACCAGATGTGATTACTACAACATCACTTGATTTCGTTTTTTCATAATCAGATGTAACACCTGTAATTAAAGCATTGAATATTAATGAACTTGAAGTTTGCATTAAATCAAGACTTTTTCCTTCAGCAAAGCCTTCTTTAATATCTAATAGCACAATTTCATTTGCTATATCTTTTATAGCTATATATTCTGCACAAGAAGAACCTACATTACCTGCTCCAACAATTGTAACTTTCATAATTAGACATCTATATTAGCATAAACAGCATTCTCTTCAATAAATTCTCTTCTAGGAGCAACTTCTTCACCCATAAGTTTTGAGAAAGTATCTTCAGCAGATATTTTATTATCTTCTGTTAATGATATCTTTCTTAATGTTCTTGTCTTTGGGTTCATTGTTGTATCCCAAAGTTGGTCAGCATTCATCTCTCCTAATCCCTTATAGCGCTGAATTGATGATCCTGAACCTAAGTCTTTAACAATTTTATCTCTTTCTTCATCATCCCATGCATATAATTTTTTATTACCTTTTTTAACCAAATAAAGTGGTGGTGTTGCAATATAAATATTTCCTCGTTCAACTAATTCTCTCATATACCTGAAGAAAAACGTTAGAATTAATGTTGAAATATGACTCCCATCAACATCAGCATCACACATGATAATCACTTTATTATATCTTAATTTTTCTAAATTTAGAGCCTTAGTATCCTCTTCTGTTCCAACAGAAACTCCAAGAGCTGTATATATATTTCTTATTTCTTCATTTTCAAAAACTCTATGTTGTTGTGCTTTTTCAACATTTAAAATTTTTCCTCTTAGGGGAAGAATAGCTTGAAAAAACCTGTCTCTTCCTTGTTTAGCAGTTCCTCCTGCAGAGTCACCCTCAACTAAAAAGACTTCACACTTCATAGGATCTGTTTCTGAACAATCAGATAATTTACCAGGAAGACCTCCACCTGTCATAACAGTTTTTCTTTGAATCATTTCTCTAGCTTGTCGAGCAGCATGTCTAGCTTGAGCGGCTAATATCACTTTTTGAACAATTATTTTTGAATCATCTGGGTTTTCTTCAAGATAATTTTCAAGCATTTTTGAAACTGCTTGAGATACTGCAGAACTAACTTCCCTATTTCCTAACTTAGTTTTTGTTTGACCTTCAAATTGAGGTTCAGCAACTTTAACAGAAATAACAGCTGTTAAACCTTCTCTAAAATCATCACCAGATATATCAAATTTGAGTTTATCTGTAAGTCCTGATGAGTCAGCATATTTTTTTAGCGTATGAGTTAAACCTCTTCTAAAACCAGAAAGATGAGTACCTCCCTCATGAGTATTAATATTGTTAACATAAGAGTGTAGATTTTCAGAAAAAGATGAATTATAAATCATTGCAACTTCAACTGGAATATTATTTTTTTCACTCTCCATTTTAATAATATTAGAAATTATTGGTTCCCTTGACTTATCAATATATTTAATAAACTCGCTTAAGCCCTCTTTGGAATGAAAAATTTCTGATTTTTTCTCACCTTTTTTTGTTTCTTCCCTATTATCTGTTATAGAGATAGTAATCCCTTTATTAAGAAAAGAAAGTTCACGCATCCTATTAGATAATATGTCATACTCAAAATCAATAACTTCTTTAAAAATATCTTTATCTGGTTTGAATGTAACAAGAGTACCTTTTTTATCAGATTTTCCAATTTCTTTAACTTTAGAGTCAGGTTTTCCTTTTTTATAGATTTGCTGGTATTCTTTACCATCTCTATAAACATTAGCTGTAAGCACTTCAGATAAAGCATTAACTACAGAAACACCTACTCCATGCAAACCTCCTGAAACTTTATATGAATCTTTATCAAACTTCCCCCCTGCTCCAATTTTAGTCATAACCACTTCAAGAGCAGAAACACCTTCTTTTTTATGAATTCCAACAGGGATACCTCGACCATTATCCTCAATAGAAATTGATTTGTCAGTATTTATTTGTATAGATATCTCTGAACAATGACCTGCCATAGCCTCATCAATAGAATTGTCTACTACTTCATATACTAAATGGTGGAGTCCTCTTGTGCTAAGATCTCCAATATACATGGAAGGTCTTTTTCTAACATGTTCTATCCCCTCTAGGGCTTGAATACTGTCTGCAGAATATTGATTTTTTATTTTTTTAGAAGCCATTTTATGGGTTATAAAAAATATATATAAATATACTACTTTTTAATGCTGAAAAAACGTGAAAAGACTAGTATTTAAAGGTGACTTATCAACATTTTATTCATAAGATTTATTATGAATATTTGATATAGATCTACCACTTGGATCGTTTTGATTTTTAAAAGTTTCATCCCATTCTAATGCTTCAGGCGAACTACATGCAACTGATGGAACTGAAGGAACAGATTTTGCTGCTGTATCACTTGGAAAATGTTCTTCAAAAATACTTCTATAGTAATATTCCTCTTTATTTTGAGGAGGGTTTATTGGATATTTTTTAGGAGCATTATCCATTTGATCATCAGTTACTTCTTTTGAAACTAAATCCTTTAAACTATCGATCCAAGAATAACCAACTCCATCAGAAAATTGTTCTTTTTGTCTCCATAAAACTTCTTTAGGAAGGTATTCTTCAAATGCTTTTCTAAGAACCCACTTCTCAATTCTTTTTTTATTAATCATTTTATCTGTTGGGTTTAAATTCATCGCAATTTCTATAAATTCTTTATCTAAAAAGGGAACTCTCCCTTCAATTCCCCAAGCAGCAAGAGCTTTATTAGCTCTTAAACAGTCGTATTGATGTAATTTATTTAGTTTTCTGACAGTTTCATTATGGAATTCTTTAGCTGATGGGGCTTTATGAAAATATAAATATCCACCAAACAATTCATCTGCCCCTTCTCCAGACAAAACCATTTTAATACCTAATGATTTAATTGCTCTAGCCATCAAATACATTGGAGTTGAAGCTCTTATGGTAGTTATATCATAAGTTTCAAGATGATAAATTACATCACTTAAAGCATCTATACCTTCTTGTATAGTAAATATTATTTCGTGGTGAACAGTTCCAATATGTTCTGAAACAATCTTTGCTGCTTTTAAATCAGGAGATCCTTTTAAACCAACTGAAAATGAATGAAGTGTTGGCCACCAAGCTTCTTGAGTATCATTACTTTCAATTCTTTTTGAAGAAAATCTTTTAGCTAATGCTGATGTTATTGATGAGTCAAGTCCTCCTGAAAGCAAAACGCCATAAGGAACATCACTCATTAATTGTCTTTTAACTGAAGCTGAAAGAGAATCGTGAAGATCTTTTATTGATGTCTTATTATTAGAAACATTATTATAGTCAACCCATTTAGGGTCATACCATTTAATATAATTTTCATTTTTACTGTCTAAATAATGTCCAGGGGGAAAAAGCTCAATCTTTGAACAAACACCTTCTAAGGACTTCAATTCAGATGCTACATATAGTGTCCCTTTATTATCCCAACCAATATATAATGGTATGATTCCCATATGATCCCTAGCAATGAAAAAATTATCGGTTTCAGAATCATATAGCGCAAAAGCAAATATTCCATTTAATTCATTTAAAAAGTCATAGCCCTTTTTTTTATAAAGAGCTAATATAATTTCACAATCTGAATTAGTTTTAAATTTGTAGTCACTCCCATATTTATCTCTTAATTTAAGATGATTATAAATTTCACCATTAACAGCTATTATTTTATTATTGTCATCTGAATAAATAGGTTGTTTACCAGATGTTGGATCAACTATAGCTAGTCTTTCATGGGCCATTATCGCATTCTCAGATGAGAATATACCACTCCAGTCAGGACCTCTATGCCTGACCTTTTTAACCATCTTTAATATATTAGGCCTTATATTTTCTGACCTATCTTTAAGATCAAAGGCGCAGACAATTCCACACATAAAATAATCAATTCGTTCTTTTATGAAATTTCATTCCCTATATCTTTTACTGAATACTAATTTTCCGTCAATAAAAGTAGCTACAACTTTCGTCCCCCTTATTCTTGATTCAGTGACGCTCCCACTTATGATATCATTATCTAATATTACAAAATCAGCTACTTTTCCAGCTTCAATACTACCTTTTTCAGTTTCTTCAAAATTAGCATAAGCACCAAAATAAGTCATTCCTAATAATGCATCAGCTCTATTCAAAGCATTTTCCATTTGAAAACCATCTTCAGGAAATCCATCTGAATCTTTTCTAAAAGTAGCAGAATAAAAAGTCATTATTGGGTTTATATCCTCAACAGGAAAATCTGTTCCAAGGGCTATTATACCTGATTTATTAATTAAATCTGCTAAAGCATATGAATATTTTGCTCTTTTTGTTCCTATTCTATCATTTAACCAATACATGTCACTAGTAGCATGTGTTGGTTGAACAGATGGGATAATCTTAGGATTAAAGAGATCATAATCATCTGGATGAATTATCTGAGCATGCTCTATTCTCCATCTTGGGTCTCTATAGTCGTAGAGAGCATCTTTATATGCATTTAGAACTATCCTGTTAGCATTATCACCAATAGCATGAGTATTCATCTGAAATCCTGTACCAGAAAGTTTAAATGCCAATGCTCTAATAGAATCAAGAGGAGTTCTCATTAATCCATAATGATTTCTCCTGTCAGAATATGAGTTAATCAAAGAAGCTCCTCTAGAACCAAGAGCACCATCAGCATAAACTTTTACAGATCTTACATTTAGCTTTGGAGTTTTTAGTGGTCCGTTTTCAATAAAATAATCAACTGATTCTTTATCATTGTCAATCATTGCATAAATTCTAATATCTAAAATGCCTTGTTTTTGAAGACTATCAATCAACATAATTTGATTTTTAGACATTCCCGCATCTGATATAGTAGTTAAACCATTTTCAAAACAAGCTTCTTGAGCTTCTAGTAAAGCTTTAACTGATTCTTCAATTGTTGGTTCAGGAACTATTTTATCAATTAATCGCATTGCATTATCAATAAGAACTCCAGTTAGTTTTCCTTTACTTTTAATAAACTCACCTCCTTCAACTTTAGAAGACCTAGAAATGTTTGCAAGTTGCAAAGCTGCATCATTAACTAAATATGCATGACCATCAATTCTTCTAAGAACAACAGGTTTATTTGGAAAGTATTCATTAAGAAGTTTGTTTGTTGGAAATGCTTTATTTAACCAATCATTTTGATCCCAACCACGACCTATTATGAAATCAGAGTTCATCTCAGTATCAAATTTTTTAACCCTTTCAACAACATCTTTAAGACTTTTAGTATTAAATAAATCAACCTGATTTTTAGAATAACCTAAATTGTAAAAATGTGCATGAGAATCAATAAAACCAGGATAAACAGGAAGACCTTGAGCATCAATGATATTATTTGATGAATATTTTTCTAATATCTCCTCTTCACCAACTTCAACAAAAAAACCATCATTAATTGCAAAAGCTGAACTTTTATTAAAGTTTAGATCTGCTACATATACTTCTGCATTGTGGACTATTAGATCAACCTTTTGAGCACATGAAGATAAAATAAGCAAAAGTAAAAAGTAAAATTTTCTCATGATTTCCAAAAATAAGGAACAAATTTAAATTAATTGAAGTTTTTTTAACAATAAAAAGCCTAATAATAATTAACAATTTTTTTAAAAAAGAGTCTTTAGGTTATATTTACATAATTATTACCCATAAATGTCATTAGTTTTTATTGAAAGTTTAGATATTCAATTATCAGGAAAAGAAATTTTAACTGATATTAATCTTAATATTGAAAAAGGTGGAATGACATTTCTAATTGGGAAAACTGGTAGCGGAAAGACAACATTAATAAAATCATTCTATGGTGATATTTCAATAAATAGTTCAGAAAGATTTGAAATAGCAGGTTTTAATCTTAAAAAAATTAAAGATTACCAGATTCCTTTTTTAAGAAGAAAGATTGGAATTGTTTTTCAAGACTTTAAATTACTAGATGATAGGAGTATATATAAAAACTTAGAATTTGTTTTAAAAGCTACTGGCTGGTTAGATAATAAAAAGATCGAAGACAGAATACTTGAAGTTTTGAATATGGTTGGAGTTGAAATTAATTTAGACACCTACCCCTCTAAATTATCAGGAGGTGAACAACAAAGAATTGCTATAGCAAGAGCACTTTTAAATAATCCTGAGTTAATAATTGCTGATGAGCCTACTGGAAATCTCGATCCTGAGACAAGTGTGGAAATTATCTCATTATTTGAAAAACTAAACAATCTTGGAATCACAATGATAATAGCAACCCATGATTATAATTTAATTCTAAAATTACCGGGAAAAATATATAAATGTGAGAATAGAAAGTTATTTGAAGTCGTTCGTAAATAGTTTCATTAAATATTAATTGTAATTTTGAAAAATGAATCTGAGTAATATACCAAAAGATAAATTCCTCCTAATTGCTGGACCATGTGTTATTGAAAGTGATGAGATAGCTAATCGAATTGCTGAAAAGCTTGTAAATATTACTTCAAAATTAAGTATCCCATTAATTTTTAAGGGGAGTTATAAAAAAGCAAATAGAACTAAACTTGATAGCTTTACTGGCATTGGCGATATTAAGGCTTTAGAAATTTTAAAAAAAATAAATCAAGAATTTAAAATACCTGTTATAACTGATATCCATGAAAAAAATGAAGCTAAAATTGCTTCTGAATATGTTGATGTTCTTCAAATACCCGCTTTTTTAGCAAGACAGACTGAATTATTAGTTGCAGCTGCAAAAACTGGCAAAACAATAAACATAAAAAAAGGACAATTCATGAGCCCTGATAGTATGGAGTTTGCAGTAAATAAGGTAAAGGAATCTGGCAATGATAAAATAATGATTACTGAAAGAGGAACTCAATTTGGTTATAATGATCTAATTGTTGATTTCAGAAGTATACCCAAAATGAAAAAAATTGCTCCAACTATACTTGATGTTACTCATTCAGTTCAGAAACCTAATCAAACATCTGGAGTAACAGGTGGTAATCCTGAATATATTGAATCTCTTGCTAGAGCTGGAATTGTTAATGATGTAGATGGTATTTTTCTTGAAACTCACACTGACCCTTCAAAATCTAAAAGTGATGGAGAAAATATGTTGGGTATAGATAAATTAGAAGGTTTACTCCAAAATCTTCTTGAATTAAGATCTACTTCTTCTAAGCTTTAATTAGCTAATTGTCATATATTTGCAAAACTTTAGTTACTTTGAAATATTGGGGTCGACCGGTTTTGACAGCAAGTTTAATAACTATGTTAGCAAGTCGAGCATTGAAAATGAACTCGTTAATATCATTTTCAAAATTTAAATGGCGAGAATAACTACGCTTTAGCTGCATAATTGACTGAATTATATTCAGTTTTTGCAATATCCTAGCTAGGCTAGGAAGCTAGATGTCTCATGATAACTTTTGTCAACTGATATCATATATGAGGCACCATATTCGTTGGCATAGGTTTTTGTTTTCACTAGGCAAAAATTAAAACTAACAGTGATAAGGAAAATATTTAGGTTGTCTTCTACCTATATTTTTTCGAAAATTCAAAGAAGACTAAACTTGTAGAATGCATTTTTGTTTCTTGTTTGGACGCGGGTTCGATTCCCGCCGACTCCACATTTTTAACCTCAACATTTAGTTGAGGTTTTAAATTTTACTCTCGGAATTTATCATTAAACCCACCAAAATCAGCTAAATATTCATTTTTGGTCATCCGAAGACCATTAGGTGCATAGACTCCAATGTAATTTTTGGCGTCGTGGGTTATTACATGGGATCGGTTCGTTGCAAAACTAGGCATAGGAGCTTTATTTAATGAATAAGGAGCAGTCATTCCTCCTTTTGTTAAAAGATTTCGATATATTAAATATCCTTTGTTACCTGGTAAAGTCCAAGGCATAAAATTATATCCTGCAGTTTCTGCTTTTTCTCTTAGTTCGGGTATTTCATCAGCAATCACAAGAGTTACAAAGCCATCTTTATCTAGTTTGTACTGGGTATCGTAAATTCCATCAAAATTATTGGTAATGTTATCTCCTAGATTCATTGAAGAATAACGAACCTCGGCATTTTCAAATTCTGAACTATTTTTTGGAAAGGTTGGCACTTTCCACCTAATAACATAAACATCATCGTCATCGTAATTTAAAAAAGTACGCACATATTGGTTATCTTCATTTGGATAAAGACCTGTTGGATCACCCCTATAAAAGCGAACTTTATTATCTATTTGTAAAGAATATGCAGCGTCAATTCTGCCTATTACTTGTGGGGTTACCATTAATAAATTGCTTGTTTTGGGAATCGTTACAGACTCTTTTGAGTCTAAATCAAATACTTCAATCTTGGGTAAATCAACACCAGCAAGGTCTCCTCCAGCTGGAACGTAATACCTTAGTATTATGCCAATTTCTTCTTCACCTTCTATAAATTTCAGCACATTATCTTTCGTGTCAAATTCAGAAACTGACTCTGGAACTACATAAAGGGTATATAAATTTTTATCTACTGAAGTTTCTTTTTCTTGATTATTGAATGGGTTTATAGAACAATTTTCAGCTTTTATTTGTGTATCGAATATCGATGCAGTGGAATTTCTATCTTCTCCATAAACATTGTAACTAAAATATCTTGCCTCTGGAAATTCTCCTTGAATTTTAAACCCAACATTAGGAAAGTCGTTTTGATTAACAAGAACTGCCCAGTAATTTACATATTCATCTGGCCAAAAATCTACAGTTTGATCGTGTCCTAAAAATTCTGCCCAATATGCATCAGTTCCGTTTATTGGGGTTATATCACATTGTTTTATTTTGTTGAATCCTGTGTTAAAAACAACTAATAAAATAGTTGCTAGTGTTATTAGAACGAAGTAGGTATTTTTCATATACTGTTTTTATTGATTGTAATTTTCATTTTTATACGCTAAAATCTTTGTAGTCTTTAGACGGATCGTAATCTATGTCAGTTTTTATTGAATGGAGTTCACTTCTTTTATCTTTTGATTTAATTAAAGGGAAAAATAATTGAACATACCATGGTTCTTTCATTTTATTCCATGCTCCAAATTTTGTAGGGTATTTTCTAGTAATCTTCGCTGTCCCAAATAACACATCCCAAAAAAATAATAAATTTCCATAATTTCCATTTGGATTTGACACACCATCCTCAGAAGTTAATCCATGATGAGCATAATGAGTACAAGGAGTTGAAATAGTCCTTTCTACAATCCAAGCTAATGGATGTAAAATTTTGTATTTATATAAAAATCTATCCCATTTTATTTCACTATGAGCTAGCAATATTACAGTAACTTTGACAGGAAGATAATAAAGAAAAACCTCTGTCATTCCTAAGAATATCAGGATACCTGAAAACCATATTCCTGGCATAAAAGCGTAATATAAAAGAGCATTTCTATAGGTAACCAAAACACCCATTTCTTCTATAACATGATGAGGTCTATGAAGTTTCCACATAAATGCATTTTCATGTGATAATCTATGCCATAAATACTGAGTAAGATCATCAAGTATTAAAAAAGCTAGAACATGCCATAAAAAAAATGAATTAATAAAAAGGTTTTCATAAATAGAAAACCATGAATCCATTACAAATAAAACAAAAGCTAAAATAGCAGGCTGAATTAATGTTGGAAGGATAGTTAAACATACTAATTCAATAGTTAAATCATTTTTTGATCTTCTATCGTTAAAATATAGTCCACCAAAGGATTCTATAATTCCAAGAACTAATAATAATATAACAGGAATTAATTTACTTATACTTTGTGGTTCCATCTTATTATAAAAATAGTAAAATATATACTTCAGTAAACGACAACCAATTTATTTAGTGGATTTGTTTTTTTATATATTTACAACCTTAATTATTAACTATAAACAATTTAAAATGAAAAAAATTCTATTAATTTTTACTTTCCTTATAGGATTATCAGTTAATGGACAGTATGCTATTATGTCTGCTGTTGATTTAAATGATGGTGCTGAGGATGATTATTTAAAACTAGAAAAATTTTGGTCTGCTGTCCATGAAGAAGCAATAGACCAAGGGTTTCAGACTGGTTGGTCAGTTTGGAAAAGGACTCCACAAGAAGGAGATGAGGCACAAAATAATGAGTATCTTATTTTTGACTTATTTAACTCAATGGAGACATTAGAAAATTATTTTGATGGACAAGCTTTAGCTCAAAAAGTTTATAAAGGCAAAATGTCTAAAAGAGCTATTACACGAATGATGGAAGGAACAGGATCTGAAAGTAGAGAAAGAAGAAACTACACTATTAAAGTAGTTGACGCTACAATTAGAGCTGGTCAAGTTAAACCAGGAGATAAAGCAACACTTAATCTTATGAATAAAAAAACTGAGGATTTTGTTAATTACGAGACTCAGGTATGGAAACCTATTGCTGAGAAAAACATTTTAAACGGTAGGTTAAGACAATGGATACTTCTTGAAGTAACAGATAGAGCTGATAATGCTTTTGATGGATTTACACATTTTGCATGGAACTTATGGGGTAACCCAGATGTAGAATTTGAAGGTATGTCTGGTTTTAAATGGGACAAACTATGGGAAGGAATTGAGTCATCTAGAGATATGCAAGATGCTGAAGAATATACATGTGTCTTTGTTGCTAACTAATTAAATAACTTAAAAATCAATTAAAATGAAACAAATTATATTATTACTTACATTACTATTTACATTTAACGCTTCAGCTCAATATACCATCTTAAGTGCTGTTCAATTAAATGAAGGAGCAGAAGATCAATATTTAGCTCTAGAAGCTTTTATGGGACCCGTACATGATCTTGCTATAGAAAAGGGAATACAAAATTCTCAAGCTGTCTGGAAAATAACTTCTGAATCTGAAGCTGAAAATGCACCGCATTATATAATATTTACCAGTTTTGATTCAAAAGAACAACTTGATGGCCATGATAAAAGTTGGGCTGATGGAGATTGGCTTGCTTTAGCTATAGAGGCATATAAAGGAAAAATCTCTGCAAGAAGAGTTGAAAGAATTATGAATGATCTTGGTTCTGAAAGCAAAGATAGAAGAAACTATCACCTTAAAAGAGTTGACCGAACAATATGGTCAGGAGGTAGTTTAAAACCAGGTGATATGCTTAGTATTACTCCTACTCAAGCTCAAAATGATGATTTTGAGGATTATGAGACTAAGTTTTTTAAGCCTTATGTTGAGAAAGCTATAATCAGTGGTAAACATAGATTTTGGGGTCTTTCTAAGGTTTATGAAAGAAGTGAGAGTGCATATGAAGGTATAAGCCACTTCTTTTTTAATAGAAATGTTAAGGGTGGTTCAATTGCAGATGTGTTACCAACTGATAGTTTTAAATTTAAAAAACTACAAGAAGGTCTTAACGCTGCAAGTCAACATTCAAACGCTATTCAATTAGAATTAGTTTCAAGACATAACTAAATCAAATAAATATTATTAAAAAAAAACCCACCGTTTAGGTGGGTTTTTTACTTTTGTACTATGTTTTACGAAGAAATTATTACTTTTTTTACTTCTAAAGGCTTGAGCGCCCTAGTTTCAAAGGGATTAGCAGCTTTTGCAATCACAGCCTCTATCTCTTTAATAGTAATTGTAATTAACTTTATTACTAGAAAAATTATTTTATCATTCTTTAAAAGAATTGCAAAATCTACATCTTCATCATTTGATGATCTATTAATAAAAAACAAAGTGCCAAGGTTATTAGCATATATCCCTTGTTTATTTTTTCTTTTCTGGATAATACCTTCATACTCTAATACTTTTTATCTTCTTATAGAAGCATTTACAGTTATTCTATTTCTGCTAACCATAAGAGCAATTCTAAATACAGTTAAAGACTATTTTAAGTCAACTGATTCTTTAAAACATATACCTGTAGATAGTTACATACAAGTTGTAATGATTTTTATGTGGTTTATAGGTGTAATCCTAATCCTGTCAATATTAACAGGAAGAGAAGTAGGAACTTTCCTAGCTTCGATAGGTGCCCTTTCTGCTATAATTATATTAGTATTTAGGGATACTATTTTAGGTTTTGTTTCAAGTATTCAAATTACAGTTAATGATACCGTTAGAATTGGAGACTGGATTACAATGAAAGGTTCTAATGCAGATGGAAATGTAATTGAGGTAAACCTGTCAACTGTTAAAGTTCAAAACTTTGATAATACAATAACTACTATACCTACATATAAATTGGTGTCTGATTCTTTTGTTAACTGGAGAGGAATGGATGAATCTGATGGAAGAAGAATAAAAAGATCCCTTCTTATTAAGCCATCATCAATAAGGTTTTTGAATAATGAAGAAATTGAATCTTTAAAGAAAATTCATTTACTATCTGATTATATTAATAAAATAGGTAAAGAGATAAATAGTTTTAATTCCTCAAATCAAATTGATAAATCTGTTTTAATAAATGGAAGAAATCTAACTAACCTTGGAATTTTCAGAGAATACGTTCAAATATATTTAAAAGAGCATCCTGATACAAATGATGATTTAACTATGATGTGTAGACAATTAGAGCCTACAGCTTATGGAATCCCTATTCAGATTTATACTTTTTCAAAGGATAAAGAATGGACAAAATATGAAAGTATTACCTCTGATATTTTTGACCATCTATTATCCTCTGTAAAGTATTTTCATCTAGACTGTTTTGAACTTAGTCAATACCCTGGCCAATAATATGCGGTGGGTTTAATTGCTTAACTTCATCCTCAAGATTTTTAACTTCTAAATTAAATTCTTCAACTTCAGTTTTCAACTTCTCGAAATGTTTTTCTGCAATTTCAAGATTTGAAGAGTTTAGTTCAGTTGGACCGTGAGAAGTAGAGAGTCCTTGCATCGCAATCTGAATTCTCATTCCTAAAGTAGGTTTATACCATTCCCCAATTTCACCTCTAGCAGGATTACTATCATTCTCATACTCATAGTCTTTATATCTTTTCTTAAAATCAGCAATTTTACTAATAATATCAGGTGAGAATGATTCTAGTTGCAATGAAGCTTTTTCTAATAATTGAATCTTATTTCCAATCATTGAGAATGCATCTTCATATTTAGATAGTTTAACATAAAGTTTTGAAACTCTAACTCTAAATGAGTTATATTCATCATAAGAGCTACCCATTAAAACTCCTTTTCTCAAAGGTTTAACTTTAAATGTAACCGGTCCATCAAGTTTTCTAATTCTACCATCCTTCTCCAGGTGAAGTTCTGCTTGATAGTCTCCAGGAGTAACATATGGACCTGCTGGATTCCAGAACCAATTTGATTGTGCTCTAGCTCCTGCTCTAACTGGATAATAACTAGTGTGTCTTAAATCCCAAGCTATTCTTCCTGTTCCATTCGAAGCATTTTTCTTTACGTTCCTTATATGATTACCATTTGAATCTTTAATAGTAAGAATTATACTAGCTGGTTTTTCATTCATTTCATCAGAAAGCACATCATATCCCGGAAATGGTATATCTTTCTTTTCAGCATTAAGCTTTTTTTCAGACTGAATCCTTTTAGACTTAGATGTCTTCGGCATATCTGTTAAATGATAGGTAAATACTGCACCATATGTTGGATTTTTCGCAGTATAGAACTGACCACCCGTATTGCCTAAAGAATTTCTTGGTCTATATAATTTAGCATCTCTAGGTTTAAATAGTTTACCTTTATTTGATAAGTTTTCTGGAGTCATGTCTCTTAATGCACTATAGTCATCTAAAACAAAAAAACCTCTTCCAAAAGAAGCTCCAACTAAATCATTTTCTCTTTCTTGAATAACTATATCTCTAAATGAAATTGTTGGTGAACCTGGAAGTTTTTGCCAATTTTTACCAGCATCCAAAGAAGTATATATTCCATATTCTGTAGCTAAGAAAAATAAGTCCTTTTTAATATGATCTTGCACAAACCTCCATATCAATGTTCTCTTTGGAATATTTGAAGATATCGATTCCCAGCTATCACCCATATCATCACTTTTAAATAGATAAGGATTCAAATCACCTTCTTTGTGATTATCAAGTGAAACATATACTGTGTTTTCATCAAATAGATCTGCTTTAATATCATTCACAAAAGCTCTATCAGCTAATCCTAATTTGGTTGTTGGAATCTTCTTCCATGAATTACCACCATCCGATGTGACTTGAATAAATCCATCATCAGTTCCAGCCCATATAACCCCTTCTTTAACAGGTGATTCAGATAAAGAGGTTATAGTATTATATTGAGACATTGCCTTAACATCCCAAGGGTTATCCCAACTCTGCTTTCTACCCATAATCGGAAGTTCAATTCTGTTTTCATTACGAGTTAAATCTCCAGAGATTGGATTCCAACTATCTCCTCTATCTTTAGATTCCCAAACTCTATATGAAGCAATATAGATTTTTGCTGGATCGTGAGGACTAACTATAATTGGTGTATCCCAATTATATCTTTCATGTGGATCACCATCTAAAGCTTGAGGTTGAATAAATACTTGCTCTCCTGTAACTAAATCAACTCTATGAAACCTACCTTCTTGTGTGGTAGCATAAATTATATCATTGTAAACAGGGTCAGTAGCAGATTGATGACCGTCAGCACCTAAAGTTTTATACCAATCTTTATTTGTAATCCCAAATCTTTCATCTGTTGCTGATGGACCTCCTGCTGAACCATTATCTTGAGTTCCTCCAAACATATGATAAAAAGGCTCGGCATTATTAACTGCAACCTTATAAAATTGTGTTAAAGGTAGATTTAAAAAATAATGCCAGTTTTGAGCTAAATCAAAACTTTCATATACACCTGCATCAGTTCCAACCATAATATAGTTTGGATCGCTTTTTTTAAATGCAATTGCATGGTGATCACTGTGTTTTTGTCTACCTCCTTCAAGGGTTCTAAATGTTTGTCCTCCATTCTCTGATGTTAGAATTTGAACATTCATTAAATATAGCCTGTCAAACTTATGAGGACTTGTATAAAGCTCTTGATAATAATGTGGTCCTGTACCACCTGAGACAGTATTGGACATCTTTTTCCATGATTCTCCTCTATCTACAGATTTAAAAACTCCACCTTTGGTCCTATCAAGCTCAATAGCAGCATAAATTACATCAGAATCTTGATATGACATTGCAATACCAATTTTACCAAGGTTAGATCTAGGTATTCCATTAGTTAGTTTTTTCCATGTTTTTCCATCATCATCAGATCTGTGAATTCCAGAACCTGGTCCACCTCCCATATACATTGCTACAGTTCTATGTCTATCCCATGTAGCAGCATAAATTATATTTGGATGACTTGAATCCATCATTATATCTGTTACACCAGTCCATTCAGACCCTCCTAATATTTTATTCCAAGATATTCCACCATCATTTGTCTTATACAATCCTCTATCTCCACCACTAGACCATAATGGACCTTGAGATGCTACATAGACAATATTTGAATCTTGAGGGTGTACAATAATTTCTGAAATATGCTCAGAATTTTTTAATCCCATATTTTTCCATGTTTTTCCTCCATCTGTACTTTTATATACTCCATCTCCATACCCTACATGTCTCCCTCCAACATTTTCTCCACTTCCAACCCATATAGCATTTGTATTAGATGGATCAATAGCTATTGATCCAATTGAGTATGTTGGTTGACTATCAAAAATTGGATTCCATGTTGTACCTGCATTTTGTGTTTTCCAGACACCTCCAGATCCAACTGCTATGTACCAAGTACTTTCATCATTTGGATGGATTGCTATATCTGCAATTCTTCCAGATAAAAAAGCAGGACCAACATTTCTAAGTTTAAATGCATTTAATGAGACATTCTCAGTCTTTGATGCATCCTTTTGTTTATTTCTTTTTCTTTGAGAATTACCTTGAAGAGGAATTAAGAAAATCAAGGCAATTAGAATTATCTGTATTTTTTTCATCATATAAATTAATTAGTTATGATTAAATATATGAAAAATACATTAGGTTTAAAATACTTCTGCAATCATACAACGGGCACTTCCTCCACTATTATTTTCGATATTTTCAAGAGAAGAATGAATTATTTGAGTATTTTTTTGAATTATATCTAATTGATTATTGGTAAACGAGCTATAAGCTTTAGAACTCATCACTAATACAGGGCCTTTATTTCCATTAAGCTGAATACAATTTGCTCCAAATGAAGACATTTGGTTAATATCAATATCTATTATTTCTAATCCACTAGATATAAGAGAATCCGTTACACTCTGTCTTTCTTTTTTATTAATTATTGATTCTAAGCATACAACTGAAAATTTATTACAAATACTTAACAAAACATTTGTATGATAGATAGGTTTATTTTGGTGGTATGATTTAAAAACAACTGGGTTATACCCCATATCTATACAAAATCTATTTACTAATTCTTCATTTGATCTTTGTGATAACGAACAGTATGCTATTTTATTAAGTCTATCAAGGACTAGACTACCAGTGCCTTCTAGAAATAGATTATCATTTTCAAAATTTGAATAGTCATAATCAATAGATATATTCTTGCCATAATTATTTAAACATTCAATCACTAAGGGTGTCCTTTCTAATCTTCTATTTTTAGCAAACATAGGATATGTTATTGCCTTATTATCCTTATGGAAAGAGATCCAATTATTTGGAAATACTGCATCTGGGGTATCTACATTTCTACTATCTTTAAAAACTGTGACTTTAATACCTTGTGATTGTATTTTATTATAAAGTAATTCAAATTCCTCTATTGCTTTATTTTTAATCTCATTATTAGAAAGATTAGAAGAACTCTTTTGAAAAGTATTATCATCAATTGTTAGTACATTACTTCTAAAATTCTTTGGATACACCATCAATATGTGTGAAGAAAAATGATTCATTTTATTCTCTTAATAGCGGTAAAGTTGAACATCTTAAAAGTCCGGACATCTTAGATACATTTTGATAAGAAATCTTTTCAACAAGAAAGCCATTTTTTTCTAACCAAGTATTCATTTTCCTAAATCTTTTATCTGAAACTATAACTTCAGGAGATATCACTAAAATATTGGATATCAACATATAAGCTTCTTGACCATAAGCTATATATGTGTTTTTTTCACCAAAGTAACTGATCAAATAATCAACATCACTTTTATCAACAAAAGAATCTGGACAAATTAAAGCTTTACGTTCTCCAATAGGTTGAAAACAACAATCTAAATGTAGAACATTTTCAAAAACATCAGTATTTGACTTCTTTATATTTATTGACTTTATATTCTTACTTGGTATCATTTTTTCTAAATATTTTATAGACTCCTGATTAGTCCTGGCTGTAATTAATTCTGAGTAATCTTCTCCAGAATATGTACCAATAAATAATTTCTCGTTATGAGCAATGACATCCCCACCCTCTATATGCATATAATCAGGTAATTTAACAACTCCTGCATCTAAAGCATTAATAATATCTGATATACCAACTAATTCTTCTTCCCTGTTAGAGACAATATTAGATTGGAAGAAAATATTTGAAATTGAAAAACCCAAATCTCTTGCAAAAATTTGATTACAATTCTGAATATTACTTGGCCTTAAAACATTTACGTTGTGTTTTTTTAGTATTTCATAAAATGACTCTACCTCTAACTTTACATCATCTTGATTTGGATAAGAATTATTCTTTATATGATAAAGAGATCTAGGATCATAAACATCAAAAACTTTTGGCGGATCACCCATATCTTCAGCTAAACCAAGTATAACGGATTTTAGAGCTGAATATTCATTATCTACCTTTACCTCAATCATTTAGAGCACTTTATTCTTCTTATTTGCAAAGTAAGAAATTAGAGCTAAAATTGTAATGAAAATTAAAGAATAATAAACAAAAGTTGGCGTAATAACTTTTTCTCCTGAAGTATAAGAATGGAGGCCTGTTAAGTAAAAGTTTACACCAAAATAGGTCATTATAATTGAACTAAATGCCAAGATGCTCATAAGATTAAACAACCATTTACCTTCAAGTTTAGGGACAATTCTTAGATGCAATACGGCAGCATAAATCATAATACTTATCAAGGCCCATGTTTCTTTTGGATCCCAACCCCAATATCTTCCCCAACTTTCATTAGCCCACATTCCCCCTAAGAAATTACCAATTGTAAGCATTGTAAGACCTATTGTAATGGATAATTCATTTACAATTGTTAACTCTTCAAGTTTTATAGACATTTTTTTTCTATTCTTTTTATTAGATAGAATTGTTAGAAAAAGTGCAACAATTCCAAGAATCATACCTATTGTAAATGGTCCATAACTTCCTACAATAATAGATACATGAATCATAAGCCAATAACTATCTAAAACTGGCTGAAGGTTTGCAATAGATGGATCTAACCAATTCATATGAGCTATTGACAAAATAATTGAGGAGACAAATGTCGCGGAAGCCAAAGTGAAATTTGATTTTCTCCCAAAGATTATACCAAAGATTACAACTGACCAGGCAACGTATATCATAGACTCATATGCATCACTCCAAGGAGCATGACCTGAAATATACCATCTAGATATTAAGCCTAAAGTATTTAAAAAGAACAAAATGTAGATTATATATTTTAACCCTTTTATTAATAAAGAATTCAGCTTATTGTTATAGAATATTTGAAAAATCAAGATTATTAGCAGTCCTAATCCAGATAATAGATAATAACTATAAAGTCTATTAAAAATATCAACCTTATTGTATATAATCTCTGCCCTTATTTTATTTGATGATGGTATAACATCTTCTCCAAATCTTCTTTGGAATCCACTAACACTTTCTAAAAGCTCTTCAGATTGAACATAATCATTTGACTCTCTAGAAACTTTTAGAGTTTGAAAATATAATGGCAATACATTTTTAACATATAGTGAATCAACGCCAGTAAAATTAAATTCATCTATTTCTGGAAAAGAAACCCATTTATTATTTTTATCTCCAGGAACTGGAAAAATTCTCATTATCTTCCCTTCTAAGGCTGAATAAAGTAGGTTTACCCTCCTATCAACTTGAATAAAATCTTTTTCTATTTGAGTTGGAATTACTGACAGGTAAGCCTTTTCAAGATTTGATGCAAGCTTATAATTACCTAAATCATCAAAAAAAGAAACAAGCGGAGCTTTTTTAAAATCTTTTGAAACACCAATAACCCTTCTAATAGTATCTCCTTTTTGACCAGGTTTTAAATAAACTAAAGGTGCATTAAACCATAAAGATGGATTGTCCATTATAGAAAGTAGCACCTGATCTGAATTAAGCCCATTATAATTATCTGATCTACTTACTTTTCTAAGTAATTCAGAAGAAAATGTATTTGCAGGTTTCATTCTTCCCTCACTATCTTGAATAAGAATTTCTCCAAACTTTTTAGAATGCTCTTCAGAGTAGGAATTTGCCAATATTATTGAATCAATAAATTCAGTTTTATCTAAAATGTTATCATTTTGTGCATTGACACTAAATGCAGTTATAAAAAATAAAACTGATAAAGTTTTTTTATTTAGCTGTCTTGAAAGTGATTTAAATCTTGTTCCTCCAATAAAAAATATCCCAGACATACTAAAGAAAAGAAGTAGATAACCAGAATAAGTTATGAATGTTCCCCAAAAATCCTTATTTACAGATAGTATTGTTCCCTTTTCATCAGGATCAAAAGAAGCCTGAAAGAATCTATACCCTTTATGATCTAGAATATTATTCATATAAATATCATAATCAAAAGTACTTTCACTTTCTACTGTTACCTTACTCATAAATGAGGAGTAACTATTTTCTGTTCCAGGATACTTTTCAGCAATAAAATCATTTAACCTAATATAAAATGGAATTTCAACCTCATCGGATCCATAGGTTAAATAAAAATCAAGATCTTCTATGGTGATTAATTTAGCATTATTAACAAAGCCCTTTCCTCCAAGAAGGCTAATCTCTTTAGTTTCCCCTTTATATTCAATATCAACAATTAAAATATCTTGTTGAGCTCCATCACTCTCAAGTACATCAACTATGTCAAAAACACCTCTAAGTGGTGGTTCAGGAAAAACAAATTGAAATCCGGGTATTTGATAAAGAGACCTTAATTCTAGAATCTGAGTTAAATTGTTTGTTAATTTTCCCTGATTTTGAGTTGACATTACTGTATACTCTCCTTCAAAAGGAGAGTTTATAAAATATTCACCCTTAATTGACGAAATGTTTATCGCTCCTTTAACCTGATAATTTAAGGTAAAGAGTATGTTATGGATGCTAGAGACTTCGCCTTCTTTGATGTAATGCTCATGTCTATTACCATCAGCTGCATCAATTAATTTTATATAAATCTCACCTTCAGGGTCTAAGACTAAACCTTCTGAAACATTTTCTCTAAAGTCTTTATACTTAATTAAGAATTTTTCTTTATTAAAATTATCAGCTATTTCAAAATTATTATTAGTGTATTCTGAGAGTAAAAGCCTTTTATTCAATGTCTTTCTTAGGGGCTCCCCTTCTTTCTCTCCATCTACTAAAACTGTTAAATATGTTTTTTCTGAAAGATAAGTGTTTGATATTGTGTTCTCCCTTATTGGCATAACTCCTTCATCACCAAAATATCTTGTTATAAATGCACCAAGAAGAATTAATATAAATGACAAGTGCATTAATAAAACTGCCCTTTTTCCTTTAGCTAATAGATTATATTTTGCTATGTTGCCTAAAAAACATATCATAAGCATAGCCATAAGCAACTCAAACCACCATGCATTATAAATCCATATTCTCGCAGCTTCTGTTGAATACCAACTTTCTAGAAATGTTCCTAAAGCCATTGCAAAAGGAAACAAAATCATAAGGATTATCATCAACCTTGTAGAAAAAAAATATTGAAAAAATTTAGACTTCATTTTATATAGAATCATCAAAGATAATTATCAAAATTTATATTTTAGAATAAATCTAAACAATTAAATATTAAAGTTTGATTAAATTTGCATGCTATGAATTATAACTATGATGAATAACTATAAAAAATTTCTAAAAGACATAACAACATTTATTCTAGATGTTGATGGTGTAATGACTAATGGTAAAATCATTTATACACATGATGGGAAAATAGACAGACAATTTGAGGCTAAAGATGGGTATGCCATAAAACATGCTATCTCAAAGGGATATAATTTTGTCATTATATCAGGAGGTACTCAACATAATGTGAAAAAAAGATTAAATTCACTAGGAGTAGAAGATGTTTTCCTTAACGCATTTGATAAACTTAAAATCTTTAATGATTATATAAGTAAAAATAATACCAATCCTGATAATATACTTTTTATGGGTGATGATAATCCTGATATAGAAGTTTTAAAAGTTGTAAAAATAGCTGCTTGTCCTTCAGATGCATCTGTAGATGTTAAAAAAGTTTGCAATTATATTTCAGATAAAAAAGGTGGTCAAGGATGTGTAAGAGATGTTATAGAACAAGTTATGAGGATTCATAATAAATGGATTTAATTAATAATTCAAAATATAAGATTGTTTTAGGATCATCATCTTCAAGAAGAAAGCAACTACTTGAAATGACAGGAATTAATTTTTCAATTAAAACACTCCCAGTTAAAGAAGATTTTCCTGATAAACTTATTGGAAAAGAAATTTCTGAATATCTAGTTTCAAAAAAAACTGAACCTTTTAAAAAAATAATAACAAAAGAAGAGATTATTATAACTGCCGACACTTTAGTTTGGTTTAAAAATAAATGCTTTGGAAAACCAAAAAATAAAAATGAAGCTAAAGAAATGCTAAGTTTGTTTTCAGCAAATACTCACTCAGTTATAACATCTGTTGGTTTCCTAACATCCCAGAAATTTGAAATAATTACAGAATCTACAGAAGTTTTATATAAAAATTTAAATAATGATGAAATTGACTATTATGTTGAAACAGTTAACCCTATTGACAAAGCAGGAAGTTATGGTATTCAAGATTGGATTGGCATGATTGGGGTAGAAAATATTGTTGGAAGCTATACTAGTGTATTAGGTCTTCCTATTCCTCAGGTTATAAATAAAATTTCTTCAATAATAGAAAATAAAAGTTAAAGAAGATATTTAACTACAGGGAAAATAAATTAAATGAAATTTTTGGAAATTATACGAAGTAATTAAATTCTATCAATTGAAGCTCCAAGTTTCTTTAGTCTTGACACTATATCCTCATAACCTCTATCAATCTGTTCAAAATTCTGAATCTCACTAGTACCATTAGCTGATAAAGCTGCGATTAGAAGAGCTATACCGGCTCTAATATCAGGAGAGGACATAATGGTAGGTTTTAATTGAGATTTAAAATCATGACCAATAGCAGATGCCCTGTGTGGATCCGACAAAATAATCTTAGCTCCCATATCAATTAATTTATCAACAAAAAACAATCTACTCTCAAACATTTTTTGATGAACCATAATACTTCCTCTTGCCTGCGTTGCAACAACCAATATGATACTTATTAAATCTGGACTAAAACCAGGCCATGGAGCATCAGATATTGCAAGAATAGATCCATCAATATAGCTTGAAATCTCATAACCATCTTCATGTGAGGGGATAATCATATCATCTCCTTCTTTTATAATTTTAATTCCAAGTTTTCTAAAAGTATTAGGTATTTGGCCTAAATTTTCCCAAGAAACATTTTTAATTTTTATTTCACTTTTAGTCATAGCAGCTAAACCAATCCAGCTTCCTATCTCTATCATATCAGGAAGGATTGTGTGATTAGCTCCATTTAATTTTTTTACACCTAAAATACTCAATAGGTTAGATCCAACACCATTAATATTTGCTCCCATCTTTATTAACAAACTGCATAGCTGTTGAATATATGGCTCACATGCCGCATTATATATAGTAGTTTTACCTTCAGCAAGAACAGAAGCCATAATTAGATTTGCAGTACCTGTAACAGAAGCCTCGTCTAAAAGTATATCTGTACCAATTAACCCCTGAGTTTTTACATTATATATTCTATCCTTTGAATCATAGTCTAATTTAGCACCAAGTTTTTCAAGATTAACAAAATGAGTATCCAATCTTCTTCTTCCTATTTTATCTCCTCCTGGCCTAGGGATAGATGCCTTTTTATATCTAGTCAATAAAGGACCAACCAACATAATTGAGCCTCTTAATGATTTAGCATATAAAATAAATTCATCAGATTTTAAATAATCTAGATTAATAGACTTAGCAGAAAATTGAAAAGAACCATTCCCTAAGCTAGAACAGCTAACTCCTAAATTTTTTAGAATCTCTATTAGCTTGTTAACATCAATAATATCTGGGACATTATTAATAGTTATTTTTTCATCTGTTAACAAAACTGCGGACAAAATCTGTAAAGCTTCATTTTTTGCCCCTTGAGGAATGACCTCTCCTTTTAATCTCTTACCACCAGTTATCCTAACACTATTCATTAATACCTTCTTTTTGGCTTTTTTCTTGACTTATTATTTGATCTATAACCATTATTTTTAGGTCTAGTCTTAAGAAACTCAGCAGAATCAGTTAATGGAAGATCACTTTCTGAGACTTTAAGCTTACCATCTGATAAATCAAGAAGATGGTCAAGAATAACTTGGTCATCAACAGCTTCTTTATTCCAGTTAAGAAAACATTTTTTCATATGATTAGCTATAGTCAATATCAATTTTTCCTTTAAATCAAAATTATCCCATTCAATAGCAAAATCAATCATTCGCTTGATATTGTTCCCATAGAATCTATACTTAGGATAATTTTGAGGATAATCTAATTTATTTGGCTTTCTCTTTTCATAACCTTCTTTTGATGGTTTATCAAAAGGACTATCAACATCCAGTTGAAAATCAGACATAATAAAGAGTTGAGCCCATAATTTATGCTGAAAATCTGGAACATCTCTAAGATGAGGGTTTAAATTACCCATAACACCAATTATAGATTTGGCCATTTTATCTCTCTTTTCTTTATCTTTCAAAGCAACAGCTTGATCAATCATTTGATGAATATGTCTTCCATATTCCGGAATAATAAGTTTTTTCTTTTGTGTATTATATACTAATGTGTCCATAAGATTAAGGAATTAATGCAATTTAAGAAATTTTAATGTTCTAACTATAGTGAAATAATATTATCTAAAGAACTAACTCCTTTATAAATATCTATAACTTCAGAAGGAGAATTAACAAAACTTTCAAATGAAATGCTTTTATAATTTCCTTTATCTGATGATTTAACGTTCAGATCTCCTTTATAATTAGACAATATCATCTTTAATTTATCTAGGTCTTTAGAATTGTTTTTTATAATAAATTTAAAGATATAGGAACCTGGCCAATTTTGAGATTCTTTTAATTGGATTTCAAATCTTTTATAAAAATCATTTGATTTTTGGCTTATATTTGCAACTTTCTTTGGCATTAGTCAAGCTATCTATTTTTTTAAATTAATAGGGCAAAGATATAAATGATTTAATGATACGTTAATGAATAAAGCTATAAATAAAAAAGTTATTATTACTGGGGGACCAGGAACAGGAAAAACATCTGTTATTGAAGAGTTGACAAATAGAGGGTATAAATGTTTTGACGAGGGATCAAGAGACATAATACTTAATCTAAGTTTAAAAGGAAAGGCTTTTAAGTCCGACCCATTAACGTTTAGTGATTCCTTATATACATTAAGAAATAAACATTATAGTGATTCGCAGAAAAAAGAATATAATAGAAAGACAGTTTTTTTTGACAGAGGTATTCATGATATTCTTGCATACCTTAGGTATATTAACAAAAACAATAAGTATTGGGAGGATATAATTTTAAATTATCAATATGATACAGTTTTTGTTTTCCCACCTTGGAAAGCGATATATACAACAGATAACTTGCGACAAGAAGACTTTAAGGAATCTAAAGAAGTAAACACTCAAATTATTAAACTTTATAAAGAAAGCAATTCAGATATTATAAAAATACCTAAAATGACTATAGAAGAAAGAGTTAATTTTATTATAAATCACCTATTTAATAATGGAGAATAATATAATATTTATGGGTACGCCAGATTTTGCAGTTAAATCTCTGGATTATTTATTAAAAAAAAATATTAAGATAAATTGTGTTATCACTTCTCCTGATAAGAAGTCAGGAAGAGGCCTTAAACTAAATCAATCAGAGGTTAAAAAATACTCTGAATTAAATAACATAAAGATATTAGAACCTGATAATTTGTTAGATATTGATTTTATACAAAAAATAAAAAATCTTAATCCAGTATTAATTGTTGTAGTCGCTTACAAAAAATTACCAAAAATATTATACGAAATACCAAAATATGGAGCAATAAACCTGCACGCTTCCTTACTACCAAACTATAGAGGTGCAGCACCAATTAATTGGTGTTTGATGAATAATGAAAAGTTTACCGGTGTTACTACAATTAGGATTAATGAACGAATTGATTGCGGTGAAATCCTTATGCAGGAAAAGGTTTTAATTGATAACGATGATGATTTTGAAACATTAAAAAATAAACTAGCAATAATTGGATCAAAAATATTATATAGGACTATTGACCTAATATTTAAGAATAAAATAGAATCAAAGCAACAAATTATTTCAAAAAATGACAAAAAAGCACCAAAGTTAAACTCTGAGAATACCAGGATTAATTGGAATAATTCAATAGACTCAATAATTGGAAATATTAGAGGATTAACTCCTAAACCTGGCGCTTGGACAATATTATATAATAATCAAAAGATAAGAATAAAAATTCTCAAGGCGAGAGCAGAAAATTATTCTGAAAATAAATCAAATAATATTTTATCTATTCGAAACAGAAAAATATTCATTTCAACACTAAAAGGTGAAATTGAATGTGAGATAATCCAATTCGAAAACAAGAAAGCAATGACAGCAAAGGATGTGCTTAATGGATTCAAATTCTCATCAAATTGCTATGTAAACTAGAAAAATAGCACATGATATCAACAAAATAGTTGAATTTATTAACAATAACGCATATTTTGAGCTTCTAAACTTGGGACTTACAATAATCCATATAAATTTGTTTAAACTTTAAAATTAAAGAGATATGAATAAATCAGAATTAATTGACGCTATGGCTTCAGGTGCTGGAATATCTAAAGCTGCTGCTAAAAAAGCTCTAGAATCGATGCTAGGGGGTGTTTCTTCAACATTAAGAGGTGGTGGACGAGTTTCACTAGTTGGATTTGGATCTTGGTCTGTTTCTCACAGAGCTGCTAGGGCAGGAAGAAATCCTCAAACTGGTGCTACTATACAAATCGCTGCTAAAAACGTAGTAAAATTTAAAGCAGGTGCTGAACTATCAAGCTCAGTAAACTAAGCTTTTAAATTCATATAGCATAAAAAAGCTTCCTTCGGGAGGCTTTTTTTATATATTTATTTTATGAGGGGTAATATTCTAATAGCTTCACCAAATCTTTTATTTGACAGTTTTTTTTCTAAAACAATTATTTTATTAGTTGATGAGACTAAAGATGGGCATACTGGTTTTATACTTAACAAACCTTTGAAAATTAAAATTAAAGAAATAGAAAGTCTAGAAATATACAAAGGAGGTCCTGTTTCTAATGACAATCTTTATTTCATTTATAAAACAAAAAGTCCAATTAAAGGAAGTCTAAAAATTAGTGATAATGTTTATTGGGGTGGGAATATTGATGAAGTTTTTAAAATGATAAAAGAGAATATAATAAATACAAACAGTATTAGATTTTTTATTGGTTATTCTGGTTGGGACCACAATCAGCTAGAAGTTGAAATAAAAAACAAAAATTGGATCGTAAAAAAAAATAAAGCAGAAAATATATTATCAATAAATAGTCAAAAGCACTGGAGAGATGAGATGAAAAAATTAGGCGGAGAATATCTTCTTTGGTCTGAATCACCAGATAATCCAATATTTAATTAATTATGTTGAACCTAAAACTTTTTTTAAGTCTGAAATTAAACTATTCCATAACAACTTTGACTCTTCTAGTTCTTCTTCAGGGGAAAAATCTGTAACAATTAAAGAGACATCCTTTGTTATTTCATCCAATTGAATTGTAAATTCAAAATAACAATCTTCTTCATCATCGTCCCCATTCATCCACTGAAACTTAACTTTCTCGTACGGTTTTTTTGAAAGAAGTCTTGCGTCTTCCTCTGAATCTCCCCAAAAGAAAGTATATTTTTCACCTCTAGAATTTACATCATCAGAAAACCATTCAGAAAGACCAGAAGGAGTAGAAAGATATTGAAATAGTAATTGCGGTGAAGATTGAAAATCATACTCAATTGAAAATTGTTTTTTTGGAATCATTTTAGAATAATCTAATATCCGCCAATATATTAAAAAAACTTTATCATTTTGAAGAATTGATAAATTATTAGTTATATATAGTATATTTTGTTTTATATATTTGCATATCATAGTTGGCGAGGTAGCTCAGTTGGTGAGAGCGTCGGATTCATAACCCGGAGGCCGGGAGTTCAAATCTCCCTCTCGCTACATTAAATATCGATATGAAAAGATTATTTTATTTTATTTATTCTTTGATCTTTATTATAGTTTTTTCCTGTTCAAAAAATCAAATAGAAGAAGAAGAAGAAGAAGAAATAGTTGTTGAACCAACTTTATTTAGCTGTGTTACTTATAATACATTATTAGATCCTACAAATACAGAAGATGATGATCTGATGCAGTATTGGAATAAATTTGTAGCAGATGTACTATGTACAAAAGGAGCACCTGACTATGGACAACAAAATACAGTTGTTAATCTTTTTTTTGAATATGAGAGTGATGCTGCGATTGCAGCTGGTGTAACACAAGACCATATAGCATTTTCAACTTTTAGCGGTTACTGCAATAGTTCTAAAGTTAACGTTGGTGTTGATTGGAGATCATGGACTGAAAGATCATTACTAAAAAGATTATGGATAATGTATCATGAATTTGGTCATGATGTCTATAGATATGAGCATAGCCCAGATCCTGCTGACATAATGTATTATTCAAGTACTCCAGGTTTTATAAAAATAAATGATTTTATTGAAGCGAAAGATAGGCTTATAAAAAGAGATTTTCCTGGGATTTCCTATATTGAATGTCCTCCTGATACAGACTGCATAATAGATTGTGGGGACTAAACTAAGTATTCTTCTTTTTTTTATTTTTTTTTCATGTTCAAAATCTGATATAATAAATTTAAATCAGCACACGGAAAAAAGATTAGAAAGCTGTGTGAGTTATGATGATCTTCTGGATGTTAATTCAGATAGATATGATTTAATGGCTTACTGGGACAAATTTGTAGCAGATGCTAAATGTTCAATGATAGGTAACCCTGATTATAGTGACACAAACAGTTCAATTAATATATTCTTTGAGCATGAAACTGAAAATCAAATAACATCAGGTGCTACCTCAGAGTATTGGGGATATGCTAAAGGAATTTGCAATGATTCAGTTGTAAATATAGGTATCGTATGGAGTTACTGGGCTAATGCAACTGTTATTGAAAAACTTGCATTGATGTATCATGAGTTTGGACATGATGTGTTAAATCTTGATCATGGATCAAATCCAAATGATATTATGCATCCACAGATCTTAGGAACTAAAGAGTCTACTTATAATGAATTCATAATTGCAAAAGATAGGTTTTTTGAAAAAAAGTATGACAGTATTAGTTATATAAAATGTAATTAATTCTGATAACTTTCAACTCTTGGATTCATAATATTAAACCATAAAGGAGGAACCATAGACAATAATATTGACGTCGGATATCCATAAGGAAGTTGAGGACTCTCATCTATACTTTCAAGAACTTGATATTTTTTAGAAGAAATAAAATGGTGATCACTATGTCTCGTTAGTTCATATAAAACAAGTCTACCAACAACATGATTTGAATTCCATGAATGAACAGTTTTAATTCTTTCATATCTTCCACTTTTATCCTTTTTCCTTGATAAACCATAATGTTCAACATAATTTATAGTCTCAAGAAAAAGAAAAGAAATAATTGATATTACCAAAGAGTATAGAGTGACAGTTAAAGCATAATTAAAGTAGATAAAAGCAATAAATGATAATTGAAAAATAATATAAAACATCATATCATTTTTAATTGAGAAGAAGTTTTGATTAGAAATTTTTAAAAGTTTTAATTGGAGTTTCCAAGCACTTATATATTGACCTATAACAGATGTTATCCAAAAATTATAAAGTGATTGTTTATACTTAGCTGTAGCTGGATCATTTTCTGTTCCAACATTAACATGATGCCCAAAGTTATGTTCTATATAAAAATGCATGTATTGTGATGGCATAAGTAATAATTTAGAACAAGTTCTACTGAAAAAGGATTTTCTATGTCCTAACTCATGTGCAACATTAATCCCATTAGTAGCCATCATAATTGAAGTTGAAGCAATTACACCAATAATTTCGATACTAGAAGTGCTATAGAATAACACATTCAATGATAGGAAAAAAATTAAAAATACTAGCGGAATATTTAAATATAAAAGTATATCAAAGAATATGTCCATTGATCTACTCTTTTTAACTTCATCAGACATTTTTTCATTACTTTCTTTCAATAAAATCTCTAAAACTGGAATAAAAACAAATGCATAAATAACTGTCATATATGCATATTCTCCTCCAAGAAGAATTCCTACAATTGTAACAATTGCTATTGTATAGGACATTAAATATTTTAAATCATTCATTTGATTTGATAAGGTTTAAAGCAGATCCATTTTTAAACCATTCAATATGTTGTTTATTAAATGTATGATTAAGCTTTATTATTTCTTTATTTCCATCTTTGTGAACAACTTCTAACGTAAGCTGGTCAGCCTTACTAAATTTCGTTAAATCTATAAAATTAAACAAATCCTCTTCTTGAATTTTATCGTAATCATTTTCATTGTCAAATGTTAGAGCTAGCATACCTTGCTTTTTTAAATTTGTTTCATGTATCCTTGCAAATGATTTTACTATTATAGCCTTTATCCCAAGATGTCTTGGTTCCATTGCTGCATGCTCTCTAGATGATCCTTCACCATAATTATGATCACCAATAACTATTGTATCAATATTATTTTTTTTATAGAATCTTTGTGTTTCAGGAACAGGCCCATACTGTCCAGTAACTAAATTTTTAACATTATTTGTTTTCATATTGAATACATTTACTGCTCCAATCAAACAGTTATCTGATATATTATCGAGATGTCCTCTAAATCTTAACCATGGCCCAGCCATTGAAATATGATCTGTAGTACACTTACCATAGGCTTTTATTAATAACCTAGCATTAGATATATTCTCACCATTCCAAGGCTTAAAAGGTTCTAAAAATTGAAGTCTTTGCGAATCAGGATTAACTATTATTTCAATATCTGATCCATCTTCAGGTGGATCAACATAACCATTTTCTTCTACTGAAAAGCCATTTTTTGGAAGCTCATCTCCATTCGGAGGAAGTAACATTATTTCTTTATTATCTTCATTAGTAATAGTATCCGTAATAGGATTAAAATCTAATCTGCCAGATAAAGCAATTGCCATTACCATTTCAGGTGAAGAGACAAATGCATGAGTATTTGGATTACCATCATTTCTTTTTGCAAAATTTCTATTAAACGAATGAACTATAGAATTCTTTTTTTCTTTATTAGCACCTTCCCTATCCCACTGACCAATGCATGGACCACACGCATTTGTAAAAATTTTAGACTCTATATCTTCAAAAATTTTAATTAAACCATCTCTTTCAGCAGTAGATCTAACTTGTTCAGAACCAGGGTTTATACCTAAATTAGATTTTATTTTTATATTATTCTTCTTAGCCTGAAAAGCAATTGAAGCTGCACGAGATAAATCCTCGTAGGATGAGTTTGCACAAGAGCCTATTAACCCCCAATCAACATCCAAAGGCCAACCTTCATTTAAAGCCTTTTCTTTCATCTTAGAAACAGGAGTGGCTAGATCTGGAGTAAATGGCCCGTTAAGATGTGGAGATAATTTATTTAAATCTATTTCGATAACTTGATCAAAATATTTTTCAGGATCTTCATATGCTTCAGAATCAGCAGTAAGGTGATGTTTTATATTCTCTGCAGCTTCAACAACATCACTTCTACCAGTAGATTTCAAATACCTCTTCATAGAATCATCATAACCAAAAATTGATGTAGTAGCACCAACCTCTGCACCCATATTACATATAGTTCCTTTTCCTGTACATGATAATGATTTAGCACCTTCACCAAAATATTCAATTATACATCCAGTCCCTCCTTTTACAGTTAATATACCTGCAACTTTTAATATGACATCTTTTGCTGAAGTCCAACCATTTAATTTCCCAGTTAGTTTTATTCCTATTAATTTGGGAAATTTTAATTCCCAAGGCATTCCAGCCATAACATCAACAGCATCAGCTCCACCAACACCAATAGCAACCATACCAAGACCTCCAGCATTTACAGTATGAGAGTCGGTACCTATCATCATCCCTCCAGGAAAAGCATAATTTTCAAGAACAACTTGGTGAATTATTCCTGCTCCAGGTTTCCAAAAACCTATACCATACTTTCTTGATGTGGATTCTAAAAAATCAAATACTTCAGAACCAACTTTATTAGCTCGTTTAAGATCTTTTTTTGCTCCAGATTGTGCTAAAATTAAATGATCACAATGAACAGTTGTTGGAACTGCAACCTTTTGCTTACCGGCTTGCATAAATTGAAGTAAAGCCATTTGAGCAGTAGCATCTTGACATGTAACACGATCAGGACTAAAATCAACATAATCAGTGCCTCTTTCATATGCACTAGATATTTCATTGTTCCATAAATGGGAGTATAAAACTTTTTCAGTCAAAGTTAAAGGTTTACCTATTATCTTCTTTGCATGTTCAATTCTTGAAGACATTTCAGAGTAAACCTTTTTAATTAAATCTATATCAAAAGCCATAAAATAATTTTCAATACAAAAATAATATAATATTATTTAGTTTTAGAGACTATTTCCTTTATTGTTTTGTAATCAGAATCTAAGTTGTCTAAAGAATAAGACTTTGGAATTCCTGATAAATGAATTTCTTTAAAACCCGCATTTTTAAATTCCAAACAATTTTTTTTGTCCACACCTCCTCCAGGCATAATTACAATTCTATTACTCGAGTAACTATTTAAAGAAATAAGGTTGTCGATACCTTGTATAGCATTATTTTTATTACCAGAACAAAGAATTCTTGAAAACCCAATATTTATTAGCTTATCAAGAGAACTATTTTGATTATTTAAATAATCAAAAGCTCGATGAAAAGTTAATTCTAGAGGATATGTAAGTTCCTTAATATCATTGATAAAATTATCATCAATTTCTCCTTCTAAATTTATTGAACCAACTACAAATCCATTTATATCTAACTCCATAATTGATATTATATCCTTCTTCATCTTGTTAATTTCAGTTTTATTAAATATGAAGTTTCCTGGTCTTGGCCTTATCAATATGTTTATAGGTATACCTGAAATCTTTAAAGATTCTTTTATAAATTCTATTGAAGGAGTTAATCCTCCAACATTATAATTTGAGCATAACTCAATTCTATCAGCACCTGCCTTATTAGCATTTATAACTGAATTTATAGTTGTAGCGCATATCTCTATAATCATGATTTATAGGTAAAGTTTTTTGTTTATGATAAATTTAATTAAATTCATTTTGGTTTATGGAAATAATTAACAATTCCCCAAAATATGATGTAATTGTTGTCGGTTCAGGAGCAGGTGGAGGGATGGCAACAAAAGTTCTATCTGATGCTGGTCTTAAAATTGCACTTATAGAAGCAGGTCCATATTTTGACCCTGCAAACCCAGATCAAATGACTCAAATGAAATGGCCATGGGAATCTCCTAGAAGAGGTTCTGGAACTACTAGGGCATTTGGCGATTTTCATATGTCATATGGACACTGGAAGGTTGAAGGAGAACCTTACACAATTGAAAAAGAAACTAGTTTTAAATGGTGGAGATCAAGAATGTTAGGTGGAAGGACAAATCATTGGGGTAGAATATCTTTAAGATTTGGCCCAAAAGATTTTAAAAGTAAGGATTATGATGGTTTAGGAGAAAATTGGCCGATTAGTTACGATGATATAAAACCTTATTATAATAAGCTAGATAAGCTTATTGGTGTGTTTGGAACTAAAGAAAATATTTTTAATGAACCTGACGGATTCTTTCTGCCTCCTCCCAAGCCAAGACTACATGAATTATTTTATATAAAAGGAGCAAGGAAATCCGGAGTTACTGTTATCCCATCTAGATTATCAATTCTAACGAAAAGGATCAATAACACTAGAGGAGTTTGCTTTTATTGTGGTCAATGTGATAGATCATGTTCAGCTTATGCTGATTTTTCATCTAGCTCATGTTATGTAATACCATCACTAAAGGGTGGGATGGTTGATTTATATACAAACTCTATGGTTGTTGAGGTGAAAACAGATAAAAATGGAAGAGCAACAGGTGTTTCCTATATAAATAAAGAAAATGGAAGAGAATATTCAATTAGAGGTAAAGTTGTTGTCTTAGCTGCATCCGCATGCAGCTCGGCAAGAATACTATTGAATTCTAAAAGTAAATCTCATCCAAATGGATTAGGCAATAGTAGTAATCTTATAGGGAAATACTTACATGATTCTACTGGAACCGGAAGATCAGTTTTTATTCCAGACCTTATAAATAGAAAAACATATAATGAGGATGGTGTTGGAGGTATGCACGTTTATTCACCTTGGTGGTTAGATAATAAGAAGCTTGACTTCCCTAGAGGCTATCATATAGAAATTGGCAGAAGTTTTACAATGCCTGAATATGGGTTTGGATACAATCCTAATGAATTAAATAGATTCTTTGGAGTTAAAGTTGGTGGTTATGGGGATAAACTAAGAGAGGATGTAAAAAAATATTATGGTTCAACAATTGGATTATCAGGAAGAGGTGAAGCAATCCCAAGAAAAGATAATTATTGTGAAATTGATCCTGATACAAAAGATAAATGGGGTATCCCTGTTCTTAAGTTTAGATATAAATGGTCTGATTATGAAATAAAACAAGTGAAGCATATGCATGATACATTTGAAGAATTAGCATATAATATGGGAGGAATTGCCTTAGGAAATAAACCAACTAAGGAACAGAATTATGGCATATCTGCTCCTGGTGAAATTATTCATGAAGTTGGAACTACCAGAATGGGAGATGATCCTTATAATTCAGTTGTTAATAAATATGAAAGACTTCATGATGTTGATAATGTATATGTCGTTGATGGTGGACCATTTGTTTCTCAAGCAGATAAAAACCCAACATGGACTATTATGGCATTATCATGGAGAACATCTGAATATATAATCGATCAACTTAAAAAACAAAATATATAATGGATAGAAGAGAGACTATAAAAAATATACTTTTAGGTTCAATGGGGTCTTCTGTTTTATTAGAAAGTTGTGTTTCCTCTCTTGATAATAAAGTCCTGGATAAAATATGGGAATATCAATATGGAAGAACTTCCGAAGAGAAAAAAAGAGATGATAAGTTTTTAAACTCAAGATTTTTTAGTGAAACTGAATTACAAACAATAGAAAAAATTGCAAACATTATTTTACCTCCTAATGAATTGGGAGATATAAATGATGCCGGTGTAGTTGAATTATTTGAATTTATTGCAAAAGACTGGAGCACTCCTGAACACAATAATTATGGTGAAAAGGTATTAAGGAGAGGTTTAATTGTTTTTGATAAACTGTGTATTGAAAAGTTTGGGTTAAAACTTTTAGACTGTTCTAAATCTCAGGTTAAAGTACTTTTTGATGAAATTTCATATGAAAACAAATCTTTGAAAGATCAAAAAGAGAGTGTGAAACTTTTTGCTACATATAGAGGTATAATTGTTACGGGATATTTTACTTCTGAAATAGGGATTAAAGATCTAGGTTATAAAGGAAATACTCCTAATGTTTGGAATGGTGTCCCTAGTGAAGTTTTAGAACAATATATAGGAATTGTTTCCTATGATAAGGAATGGATTGATAAGTGTGTTGATCAAAGTAAAAGAGGAGATATCGCTAAGTGGGATGATGAAGGAAACCTTTTAACATAAAAAAAACCTGTATTAGGGTGTGTTTTGCGTAAACTCCTTTTAAACAGGATTAAGGCTAATCAAATGATCAAGGATCTATTCTAGATAGCTTGCTTTAACATTTAAACTCACCTTTCTTAATTACATACTCGTTGAGTTTACCAAAATATAACTAATACAGGCAGACGGTAAATTTAAGAACTTATATCTTATTATCAATTAAATTAATCATATTTTTAATCTTTTCATCAATTTCTTCATCAATTTTATTATTATTACTCAGGTTCTGTTGTAGTTTAGCTACAAACTGAATACAAGTCATAGCTAAAAGGTCTTGCTTATCTCTTACTGAATAATTTTCTTCAAGTTTTTTTATACTAGATTCAATTTTTTTTACTGCATCCCTAAAAAAAATCTCCTGAGATCTTTCAATTGTCAAAGGGTATAACCTGTCACCAATATTTAACTTTATTTTTATATAATCACTCATGTTTTAATTTATGGTTATATCATTAATACAATCATCTATTTCCTTAATCATATAATCAATCTTATTTTTTAAAAATTGTTTATCGTTCCCCTCTCCAACAAGAGCACTCTTCAATTTTAGATTTTTCTTATCATCTTTAATTTCTTTAGCCTTAACATCAAGATCAATATTTAATTGACTAAGTGTATTAGTTTTTTTTAATAATCTATTATTTTCATTCTCAAGATTATTTATCTTTTTAAAAAGTAGATCTAATTTTAGTTTTAATTTATCTATTTTATCTATCATTTTTTATAAATAAGTTAAATCGTTATTAATTTATAAAAATCTTGAATTAAATTTGAATTAAAGTATGATATTTTTTAAAAAATTATTTTTATCATTTTGGCTATTTAGTATTCTATTTGCATTAAACTCTCAAGAATATAATCTTAATTCGCCTATTGATTTACCCTTAAATCTTTCCGGGACATTCGGAGAGTTTAGAAGTTCACATTTTCATTATGGATTAGATGTTACAACAAATAAAAAATCTGGATACAATGTATATAGTATTGATTCAGGTAGTATTATTAGAATAAAAGTTAGCACTAGCGGATATGGGAAGGTATTATATATAAATCACCCAAATGGGTTAACTTCTATTTATGCTCATTTAAAAGAGTTCTCTCCTAAAATCCAAGAATACATTAAAACACAACAGTATTTAAATAAATCGTATAGTGTCCAGAAGTTTTTTAATAATGGTGAAATGAAAGTTAATAAAGGAGATTTAATTGGTTATACAGGAAATACAGGAGGAAGTAGTGGACCTCATCTTCACTTCGAAATAAGAGACACAAAATCTCAAAACCCTATAAACCCTTTGTCTTTTAATTATAAATATGATGATTCCAATAGACCTATAATAACAAGCTTATATGTATTTGATGAAGATGATAGTTTCAAAAAAGACAATCCAAAAAAATATGAAATAAAAAAAATAAATGACAGCTTATATATAGCCGATAAGATTATATATAGAAATAAAATTGGTATAGGTATTGAAGTTTATGACAGACAATCAAAGAATAATTATAATAGAAATGGGGTTTATGAAGTTAAGATGTTTTTAGATTCTGTTTTGAGTTTTTCTTATAAAATGGATAAAATTAATATAGACGAGTCTGTTTTTAGAAAAATATTCTATGACTACTCATTATTAAAAGCAAAGAAAAAAAGAATTCAAAAGGTATATTATCCCCCAAATTCAAAACTTAATTTCCTGAATCATAACGTAAGCACAGGAATATTCAAATCAAGTGATAAAGATGAAAAAGATGTACTTCTAGAAGTTAGTGACTGGAATAATAATAAAACCTATCTGAATTTTAAAATAGAAGGAAAGACTTCAAATCTTTTAGAAAAAAGTATAAATGGAATAGAAATAGCAACAAGCCAAAAATATCTGATTAAAAAGAATAATTCAGAAATAGTATTTAAAAAGAATTCATTTTTTAATAACGTTACATTAAATATAAAATATCAAAATGACACATTAAAAATAGATGAAGATCTATACCCATTAAGAAAATCATATAATATTAAAATATTTAAACAAGTTGAAGATTCTATAATAAAAAGACAATCCTTTATTGGGTTAATTAATAATGATGGCAAGTTATCATATTTGAAGACAAGTAATGAGGATAATTTCTTTTCTGTCAATTCATCCAACTTAGGATCATTTACTTTATCTAGAGATTCCATAAACCCTGAGATAAAAGCGTTAAATTTTAGCTTAAATAAAGATATAAGTAATCAGAAGACTATTCGACTAAGAATTAATGACAAAACTTCTGGAATTAAATCTTACAATGTACTTATTAATAATAAATGGGCACTTTTTGAATATGAACCCAAAAGCAATCTAATATTTCATAACATTGATGACGGAATAATAGAAAATGGGGAAAATAAAATAACTATAAAAGTTATAGATGGCGTAGGAAATAAAACAGAATTTAAGTCAAAAGTATACTGGTCTAATTAGTTGTGTTTATTAATTTATTTATTGTGTCTATCAAATAATCCACTTCTTTTTTAGTATTGTAATGAGAAAAGGAAAACCTAACAGAAGGGTATTTCTTTAAATCATCAGTTTGTATTTCATTTAACACATGAGATCCACTTGAGCTTCCAGATTGACATGCACTACCTTTTGAACATGCAATTCCGTTAAGGTCAAGATGAAAATCTAACATAGACCCCTTTTCATTATCTAAAGGAAAACACACATTAAGAATTGTATAAGTACTTCTATCAAGATTCCCAGACAAACCATTAAAATGAATTTTTGGAAAAAGAGACTTAAGCTCATTAATGGTATATTCCTTAATTGAACTGATATATTTTGACTCCTCACTGATTTTATTGTATGAAATTTCAAGTGCTCTTGTCATACCGACAATATTATGAACTGATTCAGTCCCAGCTCTAAGACCTCTTTCCTGTGGTCCACCACATATAAAGGGACTTAATCTTGAAGTCTTCCTTATAAATGAAAAACCTACACCTTTAGGTCCATGAAATTTATGTGCAGAGGCTGACAAAAAATCAATTTGAGTTTTTTTTAAATCAATTTTGTAATGGCCAACTGCCTGAACTGCATCCGTATGAAAAAATGAGTTATTTTTTTTACATAAATCTGACACCTTATCAACATCGATAATATTACCTATCTCATTATTAACATACATTAGAGAAACAAGCTTAAGATCATCATCATTTAATAATTCTTCTAAATGATTATAATTAATTTCTCCTTTGTTATTAATGTCTACATAATTAACTATAACTCCCTCTTTTTCAAGTTCGTCAAGAGTATGAGTAATAGCATGATGTTCAATTTTAGAAGATATAATTCGTTCTATCCCAAGATCTTTAACTGAGCACCTTAACAAAGAGTTATCAGATTCTGTGCCTCCAGAGTTAAAAATTATCTCCCTTGCTTCACAATTAAGAATTTCAGCAATCTTTTTCCTTGAGATTTCTATATATGATTTAGCCGATCTTCCATAAGAATGAGTTGAAGAGGGGTTTCCAAAACAATCTTTAAGTATATCAGAAATCTGGTCTATAACCTCATCTCTTACTTTGGTAGTAGCGGCATTATCAAAATATATATTCATTTACTATGACTCAAACTCAACTAAAGTTGAAATAATAATATCAATACACTCATTTAACTGATCTTCTGTCATTACAAGTGGTGGTGCAAATCTAATAATATTTCCTTGAGTTGGCTTAGCAAGTAAGCCATTATCTCTAAGTTTTAAACAAATATTCCATGCAGTTTGACTATCAGGTTTATCATTTATAACTATTGCATTCAGTAGACCTTTTCCTCTAACTAATTTAACAAGATTACTTGTCTCAATATATTTATTAATCTTAAATCTAAATATTTCACCAAGTTTATTAGCATTTTCAGGAAGTTTTTCTTCAATAATAATTTCTAATGATTTTTTAGCTATTGAAGCTGCAAATGGATTTCCACCATATGTACTTCCATGTTGACCAGGTTGAATAACTTCCATTATTTCTTTATCACATAAAACTGCTGAAATTGGATATGTACCTCCACTTAAAGCTTTTGCTAAAATTAAAATATCAGGTCTTACATCACCGCAAGCAAGTAATGAGCCAGTTCTTCCTAGTCCAGTTTGAATCTCATCAGCAATCATTAAAATATTGTGTTTTGTACAAAGCTCTCTTACTCCTTCAATATAATTATCATCAGGAACCTTAACTCCAGCTTCTCCTTGGATTGGTTCAACTAAAAATGAGACAATATTTTTTTCTTCAATTAAAATTTTCTCAAGAGCATTAAGATCATTATGAGGGATATGAATAAAACCTGGTGTATGAGGTCCAAAATAATCTTTTGAACCAGCGTCAGAAGAAAAAGAAATAACAGTTGTAGTTCTTCCATGAAAATTATTATCACAAACAATAATTTTTGCTTTATCATTATCAACTTTCTTTTTTAAATAACCCCATTTCCTTGAAATTTTAATTGAAGTTTCTACACCTTCTGCTCCAGTATTCATTGGTAATAATTGATCATAGCCAAATAGTTTAGTAGCATATTCCATATATTCTCCAAGCTTATCATTATGGAAAGCTCTAGATGTTAATGTTAAAGTCTCTACTTGATCTTTTATTAACGCTACTAATTTTGGATGACAATGTCCTTGATTTACAGCAGAATAAGAAGAAAGAAAATCAAAATATTTTTTTCCATTTACATCCCATAAGTAAACCCCCTCTCCTTTTGCTAAAACTACAGGTAAAGGATGGTAATCATGAGCACCATATTTCTTTTCTAAGTCTAAATGGTAGAGCGCTAGATTTTTTTGAATTTTTGTTATCATTTTAACTTATTTTGATTTATTATAAATATACTAATTTTGAAACATATTTATAATTACATGATCTTAAGATCTATAAAATTAATCTTACTATTTTTTTTAATTATATCATGCGAGAAAGATGATATATGCCTAGAAGGATCTCTTAATACAAATAGAGTTAGCATTGGATTTATTAATATGGAGTATCAGGATACAACATCGATTAATTTAAGAAATATAAGAGGTTTAAATAACGATTCAATTATTCACACAAACATAGGAGGAAAAAAACTTAGACTACCTCTGAATATATCATCTAATAAAACAGGATATATATTAGATTATAACGATATAGTTGATACTCTTTCTATTAATTATAAAGCAATTCATCAATATATTGATAGAGGCTGTGGATTCATATCAAATTTTATTATAGATAAGAGCTCAGAAAATCTTAATAATCTTGAAGGGTGGATAAAAGAAGTTTCAATTGCAAAAGATTCAATTTTTAATGAAGAAAAAACAAATTTATATATTCATTTTTAGCCTATTCACAATAAATTTTATTGTTGGGCAAGAAACTACTAATAAAGAAATTGATAGTATAGTAGTTAAGAAAAAACTTATAAATATAGATAAGCTGAGTATAGGTGTAGATCTATATAAACCTATTTATTCCAGTATAAATAATGATGATTTGAGCTATGAACTAATTACAAGTTTAAGAATCTTTGAAGATTTTTCTATAGCTTCAGAGATTGGCTCATTAGATAGATATATAGAAGATGAAAATGTAAATTTTACATCTACTGGAGAATACATAAAATTTGGATTTGATTATAATTTATTTAATAATTGGACTGGAATGGATAATTCAATTTACCTAGGAATGAGATTTGCAACATCCTCATTTAATAATAAAATTGATAGCTATACTCTTAGAAATCCAGATTCATACTGGTCAAATAATGTTTCAGATAATTATGAAACAATTAATCATTCTAATCAAAGTGCAAATTGGATTGAACTTCTTGTTGGAATTAAAGTTGAAACAATAAATAATATTTACTTAGGAATTAGTCTTAGATTAAATCGATTACTTAGCAATACCACTCCATATAATTTTAATAATCTTTATATACCTGGTTTCAATAAAGTGACTGATGATAATTCTTGGGGAAGTGGTTTTAATTATACTCTAACATACTCACTACCTTTAAATTTTAATAAAAAAGCCTCTAAAAAATAGAGGCTTTATTTATAAGAAAAAGGCGGCGACATACTCTCCCACAATAAGTAGTACCATCTGCGCTGATAGGCTTAACTTCTCTGTTCGATATGGTAAGAGGTGATCCCTATCGCTATAACCACCTTAAATTTGTATATAGGTCATAACATAAAAGAAAATATCTGAGTCAACACAATTAAGAAAGTTTGCTACAATAAGCTTACGGGTAATTAGTATCACTCGGCTATGACATCACTGCCTTTACACCTGTGACCTATCAACGTTGTAGTCTTCAACAACCCTTAAAAGAAATCTCATCTTGAAGTTGGTTTCGCACTTAGATGCTTTCAGTGCTTATCCATTCCCGACGTAGCTACCCGGCAATGCTCCTGGCGGAACAACCGGTACACTAGAGGTCAGTCCATCTCGGTCCTCTCGTACTAAAGATAGATCTTCTCAAATTTCTAACGCCCACCACAGATAGAGACCGAACTGTCTCACGACGTTCTGAACCCAGCTCGCGTGCCACTTTAATGGGCGAACAGCCCAACCCTTGGAACCTTCTCCAGCTCCAGGATGTGACGAGCCGACATCGAGGTGCCAAACCCCCCCGTCGATTTGAGCTCTTGGGGGAGATCAGCCTGTTATCCCCGGCGTACCTTTTATCCTTTGAGCGATGGCCCTTCCATGCGGAACCACCGGATCACTATGCTCTTGTTTCCAACCTGATCGACTTGTCAGTCTCTCAGTCAAGCACCCTTATGCCATTGCACTCTACACACGATTACCAACCGTGTTGAGGGTACCTTTAGAAGCCTCCGTTACTCTTTTGGAGGCGACCACCCCAGTCAAACTACCCACCACGCACTGTCTCCCCAAAGGGATTAGATATCAGAGAAGTAAAGGGTGGTATTTCAACAACGACTCATAAACGCCTGGCGACGCCTAATCAAAGTCTCCCACCTATCCTACACATTACTTATCCAATATCAATACGAAGCTATAGTAAAGGTGCACGGGGTCTTTTCGTCCCGTGGCGGGTAAGCGGCATCTTCACCGCTACTACAATTTCACCGAGCTCATGGCTGAGACAGTGTCCAAATCGTTACACCATTCGTGCAGGTCGGAACTTACCCGACAAGGAATTTCGCTACCTTAGGACCGTTATAGTTACGGCCGCCGTTTACCGGGGCTTCATTTCGATGCTTTGCCGAAGCTAACATTTCCACTTAACCTTCCGGCACCGGGCAGGTGTCAGACCCTATACATCGTCTTTCGACTTAGCAGAGTCCTGTGTTTTTGATAAACAGTCGCTTGGACCTTTTCACTGCGGCCTACTAAAAGTAGGCGACCCTTATCCCGAAGTTACGGGTCAAATTTGCCTAGTTCCTTAGCCATGAATCTCTCGAGCTCCTTAGAATCCTCATCCCAACTACCTGTGTCGGTTTAAGGTACAGGCTGCTTAACTTGTTTTTCTTGGAAAAAGATCCGCTATATTATCACCTCATCCGTAGATTTGATGTACTATCATTACCTTAAAAGTAATTTCAACGTACTATTCCGTCAGTACGCAATAACATTTCTTTTCCGTCGCTTTTGTTGTTAAGCAGGTACCAGAATATTAACTGGTTGTCCATCCACTACCCCATTTGGGTTCGTGTTAGGTCCTGACTAACCCTCAGCTGATTAGCATAGCTGAGGAAACCTGAGTTTTTCGGAGGGGGTGTTTCTCGCACCCCTAATCGTTACTTATGCCTACATTTTCGTTTCTATAAACTCCAGCAAACCTCACAGTTCACCTTCAACGTCAATAGAATGCTCCCCTACCCATTATAAATAATGCCATAGCTTCGGTAATATACTTATGCCCGATTATTATCCATGCTCGACTTCTCGACTAGTGAGCTGTTACGCACTCTTTAAATGAATGGCTGCTTCCAAGCCAACATCCTAGCTGTCTAGGTAGTCAAACCTCGTTTAATTCAACTTAGTATATATTTTGGGACCTTAGCTGATGGTCTGGGTTGTTTCCCTCTCGGACATGGACCTTAGCACCCATGCCCTCACTGCCACAAAACATTACATAGCATTCGGAGTTTGTCAGGAATTGGTAGGTTGTGACACCCCCGCATCCAATCAGTAGCTCTACCTCTATGTAACTTAATGTAACGCTGCACCTAAATGCATTTCGGGGAGTACGAGCTATTTCCTAGTTTGATTGGCCTTTCACCCCTATCCACAGGTCATCCCAAGACTTTTCAACGTCTACGGGTTCGGTCCTCCACTGTATGTTACTACAGCTTCAACCTGCCCATGGATAGCTCACTAGGTTTCGCGTCTACCACTGCTAACTAAACGCCCTATTCAGACTCGCTTTCGCTTCGGTTGCTCCGCTTAACGGATTAGCCATGCTAGCAAAGGTAACTCGTAGGCTCATTATGCAAAAGGCACGCCGTCACCCATAAATGGGCTCCGACCGCTTGTAAGCGTAAGGTTTCAAGATCTATTTCACTCCCTTATTCAGGGTACTTTTAACCTTTCCCTCACGGTACTAGTTCACTATCGGTCTCTCAGGAGTATTTAGCCTTACCAGATGGTCCTGGCAAATTCATACAAAGTTTCACGTGCTCCGTACTACTCAGGATACCTCTATTAATAACATCAATTACCTATACAGGACTATCACCTTCTTTGGTTTTACTTTCCAGTAAATTCTAGTTCTATTAGCATTAAATGTTGAGGTCCTACAACCCCTAAATTGCCGTAACAATTTAGGTTTGGGCTATTCCACGTTCGCTCGCCACTACTAGCGGAATCACTTTTGTTTTCTATTCCTCTGGTTACTTAGATGTTTCAGTTCACCAGGTTTGCTCACTTTACAGTGTGACATATCTTCAATATGCCGGGTTGCCCCATTCGGAAATTTGCGGATCAAAATGTTTGTGCCATTCCCCGCAACTTATCGCAGCTTATCACGTCCTTCATCGCCTCTGAGAGCCAAGGTATTCCCCTTACGCTCTTAATTAGCCTATTGTAACTTATTTAAAAGTTACATGTAACTCTTAACTCTTTCTTAAATTGTAAAATTATTTAGTAATCAATAATAACAATATTGATTACTTCTTTACGTTAACTCGTACAATCAAATTTTATTATAATTGGATAACAAATAAAATTTGAATTATACTTGATATTTTCAATATGTCAATGAACTCTCTCTTAATAAAAAATTAAGAGATTATAGTGGAGAATATCGGAATCGAACCGATGACCTCCTGCGTGCAAGGCAGGCGCTCTAGCCAGCTGAGCTAATCCCCCTAATTTAACACAAAACAGTGTCTCTAGTAGTCTCGGGCAGACTCGAACTGCCGACCTCTACATTATCAGTGTAGCGCTCTAACCAGCTGAGCTACGAGACTCTAACATTAGGGTACTATAAAAAAAAATGACAGCATAAGTAAACACATTGGAAACTTAGTCAAAAAGTCGTCTTTCTCTAGAAAGGAGGTATTCCAGCCGCACCTTCCGGTACGGCTACCTTGTTACGACTTAGCCCCAGTTACTAGTTTTACCCTAGGCAGCTCCTTTCGGTCACCGACTTTAGGTACCCCCAGCTTCCATGGCTTGACGGGCGGTGTGTACAAGGCCCGGGAACGTATTCACCGGATCATGGCTGATATCCGATTACTAGCGATTCCAGCTTCACGCAGTCGAGTTGCAGACTGCGATCCGAACTGAGACCGGCTTTGAAGATTAGCTCCTTTTCGCAAAGTGGCTGCTTTCTGTACCGGCCATTGTAGCACGTGTGTAGCCCAGAACGTAAGGGCCGTGATGATTTGACGTCATCCCCACCTTCCTCACGGTTTGCACCGGCAGTTTCGCTAGAGTTCCCAACTTTACTTGCTGGCAACTAACGATAGGGGTTGCGCTCGTTATAGGACTTAACCTGACACCTCACGGCACGAGCTGACGACAACCATGCAGCACCTTGTAAGTAGTCCGAAGAAAGATTCATTTCTGAATCATGCAACTTACATTTAAGTCCTGGTAAGGTTCCTCGCGTATCATCGAATTAAACCACATGCTCCACCGCTTGTGCGGGCCCCCGTCAATTCCTTTGAGTTTCACTCTTGCGAGCGTACTCCCCAGGTGGGTCACTTATCACTTTCGCTTAGCCACTCAACATACCAATGTATATCGAACAGCTAGTGACCATCGTTTACGGCGTAGACTACCAGGGTATCTAATCCTGTTCGCTACCTACGCTTTCGTCCCTCAGCGTCAGTATATTGTTAGTAATCTGCTTTCGCAATCGGTATTCTGTGTAATATCTATGCATTTCACCGCTACACTACACATTCTAATTACTTCACAATAACTCAAGTTTGTCAGTATCTAAGGCAGTTCTACCGTTGAGCGGTAGGATTTCACCTCTGACTTAACAAACAGCCTGCGGACCCTTTAAACCCAATAATTCCGGATAACGCTTGGATCCTCCGTATTACCGCGGCTGCTGGCACGGAGTTAGCCGATCCTTATTCTTACAGTACCGTCAGCTGCTCACAAGTGAGCAGGTTTCTTCCTGTATAAAAGCAGTTTACAACCCATAGGGCCGTCTTCCTGCACGCGGCATAGCTGGATCAGAGTTGCCTCCATTGTCCAATATTCCTTACTGCTGCCTTCCGTAGAAGTCTGGTCCGTGTCTCAGTACCAGTGTGGGGGATCTCCCTCTCAGGACCCCTACCTATCGTAGCATAGGTGAGCCGTTACCTCACCTACTTGCTAATAGGACGCATGCCTATCTTTTACCGCCTGAGCTTTTATTATTTTATCATGCGATAAAATAATTGTATAGGATATTAATCAAAATTTCTCTTGGCTATCTCCTAGTAAAAGGTAAGTTGCATACGCGTTACGCACCCGTTCGCCGGTCGCCATCAGATTGCAAGCAATCTATGCTGCCCCTCGACTTGCATGTATAAAGCTTGCCGCTAGCGTTCATCCTGAGCCAGGATCAAACTCTTCGTTGTAGTATTTAAAATAATTTTACGACTCTTAAATTGACTTTGTTTCAGAATGGTTTACTTAGTTCGTATCTAAATTTGATACGCGCTGTCATTTCAATATTTTCAATGAACTTGCAAAAAAAATCTTTTTGCGGCTGCAAATATAGCACCTTTTTATTGTTAATAACAACAATAATTTGATTTTTTTATGGACTTAAAATTATAAAAATTTAAACTACTTATTTATAGTAATTTAGGTTAGTTGTTAACAAGTTTTTTAACTACTTTTTTTCTTTCCAATGGTTATATAATGAATCAAGATTAAAATCAATAGCATAATCCTGCTTTTCAAGAGATCCTTCTGAAAAAGATCTTTGAAGTATGTCTTCAATTAAATAGTCTTCATAATTATCAAATGGACTATACTCATCTTTTAATGAAATCTTAAATAATGATGCTGCAGTTTGATATATGAATGCTCTAATACTATTTCTATATTCAGAGACTATAGTATGTGCCGTTAGACCTGTCTGTCTATTTAATAATCTAACCAGAATTCTTCCTTGGGATCTAGAAAGTTTTTTTAACTCCTTTGAAAACTCATTATATGTGAACTTTTCTAAATTCTTAAGATACCTTCTTCTTTTCCTTCTAGATTCTATTTCAGCTAATCTAGAATCAATTATATTCATTCTTTCAGCAGAAAGTTTAGCATAAGGGTAAACTTTTTTGACCCTGTACCTTAAGATTACATATCTTTTAATTTCATCATCATTTTTAAATCTAAGAGGTTGAAATACCTGGACTTCATCAAGCATAAATGTATTTGTTGGAATAGAGTCTCCAGGAAACAAGAAACTAAGGTCTTCATCAATTTCTTGAGATGATAAGTTTGTAATAAACAGAAAAGCAATAAATGAAAAAAGATATTTCATTATACAAATTTAATAAGATGTTTATTATTTATTGTTAATTTTGATTCTTTTAGAAAAAATTATGAAAGTACTTAATGATAAATCGATAAAATTCTTGGAGGAATATCTTAATAATGCTTCTCCAACCGGATACGAATCAAACGGACAAAAGATTTGGATGAAATATTTAAAACCCTATGTAGATGATTTCCTAACAGATGACTATGGGACAGCAGTGGGAATAATTAATCCCGATAAAAAATTTAAAGTTGTAATTGAAGGACATTCTGATGAAATTTCATGGTATGTCAATTATATTACAGATAAGGGTCTAATTTATGTTATAAGAAACGGAGGAAGTGATCATCAAATAGCTCCATCAAAATGGGTTAATATACATACTAAAAAAGGAATTACAAAAGGTGTTTTTGGTTGGCCTGCAATTCATGTAAGAGATTATACTAAAGAACCTCCGCCTAAAATTGACAATATCTTTATTGATATAGGGGCAAAAGACAAAAAAGAGGTTGAGAAAATGGGAGTTCATGTGGGATGCGTTATAACATATCCTGACTCATTTCAGATAATTAATAAAAATAAATTTGTTTGCAGAGCTATAGATAATAGGGCTGGTGGATTTATGATTGCTGAAGTTGCAAGACTTCTAAAAGAAAAAAAGGTTGACTTACCATTTGGATTATATATAACAAACTCAGTTCAAGAAGAGATTGGTCTTAGAGGTGCTGAAATGATTACAAATACAATAAAACCAAATGTTGCAATAGTTACTGATGTATGTCATGACACATCAACTCCAATGATTGAAAATAAGAAAGAAGGTGATATAAAAATTGGAAAAGGACCTGTAATCTCTTATGCTCCTGCAGTTCATAATAATCTTAGAGAAAAAATTATAAAAACTGCTAATTCAAATAAAATTCCTTTCCAAAGACTAGCATCATCAAGGTATACTGGAACTGACACAGATGCATTTGCATATAGCAATGGAGGTGTTCCTTCAGCTTTGATTTCATTGCCATTAAGATACATGCATACTACAGTAGAAATGGTTCAAAAAGAAGATGTTGAAAATGTAATAAGACTTATTTTTGAAACACTTAAGCAAATAAAAGAAAATGAAAACTTTAGTTATTTTAATTAAAGTCTGAAAGTTTTTTATATCCCATATTAAATAGAGTAAAACTAAATATATCAGAATATTGATCTATAGTTTTAGATAATGGAGTTCCACCACCATGGCCTGCATCTTTTTCAATCCTAATTAGAACGGGGTTTTTTCCAATTTGCTTATCTTGAAGATGAGCAGCAAATTTAAATGAGTGGGCAGGAACCACTCTATCATCATGGTCACCAGTTGTAACAAGTGTAGCTGGGTATTCAACATTTTCTTCCACATTGTGAATAGGAGAATATCCTAACAGATATTCAAACATTTCTTCTGATTCTTCTGATGTCCCATAATCAAATGCCCAACCAGCTCCAGCAGTAAATTTATGATATCTTAGCATATCTAATACTCCTACTGCAGGAAGAGCTACTTTCATTAAATCTGGTCTTTGAGTCATAACTGCTCCTACAAGAAGTCCTCCATTTGATCCTCCTCTTATGGCAAGGTGATCAGAGGAAGTATAATTTGAAGAAATGAGGTATTCTGCAGCTGCTATAAAATCATCAAACACATTCTGTTTATTTAATTTTGTTCCTGCATTATGCCATTCTTTTCCATATTCACCTCCACCTCTTATATTAGGTACAGCATAAACACCACCAAGATCCATCCATATTGCATTAGTAACACTAAATCCTGGTGTTCTACTAATATTAAAACCACCATATCCATAGAGAATTGTAGGGTTTTTACCGTTTAGTTTTATATTTTTTTTATGGGTAATTATCATAGGGACTTTTGTTCCATCCTTAGATTCATAAAAAATTTGTTTTGAAATATATTCTGAAGAATTAAATCTAATATCCGATTTCCAAAATAAACTACTATCACCCTTTTCTGGATTATATGAATAAATACTTGTTGGGATATAATAATTAGAGAATGAAAAGTAAAGTTCTTTTTGTTCTTTTTTACCCCATAACCCACTAAAGCTACCTAGTCCAGGAAGATCTAATTTTCTAATTAATTTACCGTTGTAATCATATTGACTAAGATCTGAAATAGCATCAAGATAATATTCAGCAAAAAAATACCCCCCTCCAACACTTATATTTAAAACATTTTCAGTTTCAGGAATAACATCAATCCAATATTTTTGATTTAATCTGTTATACTTAGTTCTAACTAATTTTTTATTTGGCGCATTTGAATTTGTTAAAATATAAAATGTATTCCCATCTGTTTCAATAACATAATCATCTGTTGTTTCATCATCACTAACTACTTCTATCTTATTTGAGTCTTTTGTCAGATTCATTGCAAATAGCTTATTTCCATCAGTTAGATTAGAAGCAGTAATAAAAAGATATTTGTTATCTTCAGAAACACTACTAGATACATATCTATATTTATCAGTTGATTTTCCTCCAAAAATTAATTTATCTTGGTTTTGATCAGTATTCAATTTATGATAATACAGTTTATGATTATCTGTCATCTCACTTAATTCACTTCCTTCAGGTTTATCATATGACGAGTAAAAGAAGCCATCATTGTTTTTCCACGATATTCCACTAAACTTAATGTTAGTTAATGTATCACCAATTATTTCTTTTGTTTCAGTATCCATAACTACAACTTTTCTCCAATCACTTCCACCTTCAGAGATTGAGTATGATACAAGTTTTCCATTTTTAGAGAAATCTAAACCAGTTAAAGATATTGTTCCATCTTCTGAAAAAGAGTTTGGATCTAAAAACACTTCTTCATCTTCGCTATCTTTCTTTCTATAAACTACATATTGATTTTGCAGTCCATTATTTTTATAATAATAAGTATAATCCCCTTCATTAAAAGGGCTAGTTCTTTTTTCATAATTCCAAATTTGCTCTAATCTTTTCTTGATATTTCTTTTGTAGGGTATAGAATTAAGGTAATTAAAAGTTGTTTTATTTTGATTATTTACCCAGTCCATTGTTTCTTCAGACAAATCATCTTCAAGCCATCTATAAGGATCTTGGATATCAGTTCCAAAGTATGAGTCAATCACAACACTCTTTTCCGTAGTAGGATATTTCAGATTATTAGTGTTTTGACAGGATAAAATAATTGTAAGTAAGGAGAAAACAATTAGCCTATTCATATTGATTACATTAAATATTATTTTAAAAGTAGTTTATTTATTTGTTTTATTAAGGCTGGCCCATTATAAATAAATCCTGTATATAATTGGATAAGATCAGCACCTGATTTGATTTTTTCAAGAGCATCTTCGGGTGACATAATTCCCCCTACTCCAATAATAGGAAAAGCTTTGTTAGATTTTTTAGCTATATAACTAATAATTTCATTACTTTTTTTATTTATAGGTAAACCGCTTAACCCTCCTATCTCATAACTCTTTTTTGATTTTAAGTTTTCTCTGGAGACAGAAGTATTTGTTGCAATTATTCCATCAATTTTATTTTCTAATATTATTCCAATAATTTCATCCAATTGACTAAATGATAGATCAGGAGATATTTTTAGTAAAATTGGTTTGGGATTAGATCTTTTAAAATTTAATGACGTAATTTTTTGAATTAAAGGTTCAAGAAGATTTTTGTTATGTAAATCTCTTAAGCCTTTTGTATTGGGGGAACTTATGTTTATAGCAAAGTAATCAACATATGGATAAAGCTCCTCATAACATTTTAAATAATCAAGATAAGCCTCTTCATTTTTGGTGGAACTATTTTTACCAATGTTTGCTCCTATTATTACTTTCCTTTTCTTGTTTAAATTTTGTTTTACACTCTCTAATCCTTTATTATTGAAACCTAAACGATTAATTAACCCTTTATCCTCAACTAATCTAAACATTCTTTTTTTTGGATTACCTTTCTGAGGTAATGGAGTAACAGTTCCTATTTCAATAAATCCAAAACCAAAATTTCTAAATTCATTGTAGAAACTAGCATTTTTATCAAATCCTGCAGCAAGCCCTATAGGATTAGGAAATTTAATTCCAAAAAGTTCCTTTTCTAGAGATTTATCTGAAATGTGATAGCGCTTTCTTAATAATGATGAGGTAAATGGAAGAAGATTTAAAAGCTTGATTAATTTAGTAGATATTTTGTGGATTACTTCAGAATCAAATAAAAATAAAAAACTCCTTACTAATTTATACATTTAACTTACCCGACATTTCAAGAGATATTGCAGCCTTTTCAATTTTTAGTTTTCCTGCCATTGTTTCAACTACACAAGTATTGTTTTTATTATCAAACTCAATAACTCTAGCATGAATACCACTTTTAGTAATAATTCTATCACCTCTTTTTAAATTATTTAAAAAGTTTTTCTCCTTTTTACTTCTTCTGCTTTGAGGAATTACTATAAAAAACAGAAAAACAACTGCAATTAAAAGTAAGAATATTGTATTATCCATTATTTTATTTATTTATAGGGTTGACAAATGCTTGAATCCTCAACATCTCTCCACCAGTTGATGTATTTGCAGAAACTTTAACCATCTTCTGCTGTAAATTAGGTCTCCCTGTTGTATCAAAATTCACTTCTATCTCTCCAGTTTCTCCAGGTTTGATTGCTACATTCTTTGGATACTTTGGAACAGTACACCCACAACTTCCTCTTGCATCTACAATATATAAATCATTTTCACTTGTATTGGTAAAAGTGAAAACTGTTTTAGCCATCTCCCCCTCATTAACATTTCCAAAATCATGAAAAATCCTATCAAAAGTAATTTCAGCATATTTACGATCTTTTGATATTTGGTTCTGAGCTACATCTGTATTTATTTTTTTAGAAGCCGATTCATTACAAGCTAAAAAAGAAAACAAGATTGTTAGTAAAATAAGTTTTTTCATATTTCACAAAATTAATAAAATTTAAGTAATAAGTCCCCTCCCAGATTTTGAAATTGTTCCATCTTCAGTAAGATCTTTTATTATTTTATCTAGAACTCCATTTATAAATACACTGCTTTTTGGAGAAGAATACTCTTTAGATATTTCTATATATTCATTAATACTAACTTTAACAGGTATTAAAGGAAAATAAATAAGCTCTGCTATGGCAGAAATTATAATAGCTAAATCTATTTGCGCAATCCTTTTAGTATCCCAATTAGGAATCCTTCCATCTAAAAAAGATTTCAATTCATTATTATTCTTAAAAACTTGTGAAATCAATTTTTCTCCAAAAACAATTTCCTCTTTATAGTCATTTATATCAGGTATTTTGAATGAGCTTTTAATCTTTGTGTCAATCTCATTTGATATAGCGATTATATAAGAGTTTATTATCGGAATATCGTCAGTCCAAGTTATATTTTGATCCTGGATAAATTCATATAGGATTTCTGAATTGCAAACTATTTCAGAAAAGAAAGAAATGAAGAAATTTAGATCATCTTTATCTGATTCCTTTTCATTAGAAATGTTTTTTAAAAAAATCTCACTTTCAAAAAACCTTTTTTTAATATCATCAATATAATTATAGTTTAGCTCCCAATTAATAGTTAACCCTCTTTTCCCTTTTGGGATTTTTAAATTAGAATAATAAATAAAATAAGAGTTTTCTACAATAATTTCAAAAGACTTATTTTTTGTTTGAATTGATATGAAGTGATTTCTGATTTCTTTAATAAGATCAATCGAACAATAAAGCAAATCCAAAGAGTTAGAAATACTATTCCTAAATTCTAACATATTTTTATCTGAATCATCTGCTAGAATTGAATTTGAATAAACAAATTGAACAACTCTGGTTCGAATATATCTACGATTAATAATTTTAAAGAACATTAGGCAAAATAAAGGATTTTTTCTATTCTTATTACTATCAAATCATAAAGTTTTAATAAAGTTATATTTGTAAGATTCTAATGAAAGAACTAAGAAAATTAGACAAATATCTTTATAAGTATAGATTTAAACTTCTAGCGGGGTTATTAATCACAATAGTTTCAAGAATTTTTTCACTAGTTACACCTAGACTTGTAGGAGATTCGCTTACATTAATTGAAAACTATATTTCGGATAATTCTATATTAGTAAGCAACTTAAAAGAGATGTTATTAATAAATATTATTATTATAATTGGAGCATCAATTATTTCAGGGTTTTTTACTTTTTTAATGAGGCAAACAATTATAAATGTTTCTAGATATATTGAATTTGATCTTAAAAATGAAATTTTCTCTCATTATCAAACGTTAGATCAAAATTTTTATAAAAAGAATAGGACTGGTGACTTAATGAATCGAATAAGTGAAGATGTCAGTAGAGCTAGGATGTATTTTGGACCTGTATTAATGTACGGAACAAATGCAATAGTTCTATTTATAGTTATTATCTCCTATATGTTTAGTATAGAACCAAAATTAACAATTTACACACTTATGCCACTTCCTGTTTTATCAATTATTATATATAAAATAAGTAACATTATTAATATCAAGAGCACTAAAGTTCAGGAAAGTCTTTCCGATTTATCATCTCATTCTCAAGAAAGTTTTAGCGGTATTTCAATTTTAAAATCATTTAATATCCAAAAACTTGTGTATAATCAATTTGATAAATTATCATATATAAGTTTTAAAAACAATCTGAGTTTAGCAAAGATTCAGGCTTGGTTTTTTCCATTAATAATTTTTCTTATTGGATTAAGTAACTTGATAGTAATATATGTAGGCGGAAATCAGTATATAAATGGGAATATTGAAATTGGGGTAGTTGCTGAATTCATAATATATGTTAATATGTTAACATGGCCAGTAACTTTGGTTGGATGGGTAACAGCAACTGTTAAACAAGCCGAAGCTTCACAAAAAAGAATTAATGAGTTTTTAAATGAAGAGACTAAAGTTAAAGATGGTTCCAAAAGACTGGACCTTAACAAGACATTTGACGTCAAATTTAAAGACTTAAATTTCAGATATAAAAAAACAGGAATTAAAGTTTTTGAATCATTTAATCTAAAAATAAAAAAAGGTGAAAAACTTGGTATTTTAGGTAAAGTTGGATCTGGAAAAACAACTCTTTTAGACTTAATATCAAGGATTTATGATCCAGATGCAGGACAGATAACTTTCGATAATTATGATATTAAAAATTACAAAACTGGAGACATTAGAAGTAGAATAAGTTATGTTCCTCAAAATAATTTTTTATTCTCTGAATCAATAGAAAAAAATATAGGATTTGGAAATATAAGTGCTGGTCTTAATAAAATCAAAGAAGCTGCAATAAGTGCTGAAATAAATAATGAAATAGAGAAATTCAAAAATGGCTACAACACAATTCTTGGGGAAAGAGGTGTAAATCTATCAGGTGGTCAGGTTCAAAGAGTTTCAATTTCAAGATCTTTTCTAAAAAATGCATCAATATATTTATTTGATGACTGTTTTTCATCTCTTGATTCAGATACGGAGGAAAGATTAATATCAAACTTGAATTCTACTTTTAAAGATAAAACAATAGTTATTGTTAGCCATAGGTTGTCTTGCCTTAAATATTCGGATAGAATAATTGTGTTAGAAGATGGCAAAATTATTCAAGAAGGAAATCATTCAAAATTAATTGATTTAGAAGGATATTATAAAGATTTATATTATAAACAGCTGAAAGAAAAATAGTATGGATATTTGATTATATTTGAATAAAAAAAATGGAAAATAAAAACGAATATAATGTTGAAGAAATATTTTCTAAAGTTTTAAGGGCTGGAAGAAGAACTTATTTTTTTGATGTAAGAGAAACTAAGGCAGGTGATTACTACCTTACAATAACTGAGAGCAAGAAGTTCACTAACGAAGACGGTACATTCTACTATAAAAAACATAAAATATACCTATATAAAGAAGACTTTGATGATTTTAACTCATCGTTAAATGAGACTTTTGACTTCATAATTGAGAAAAAGGGTAAAGAAGTTATTAGCGATAGGCATGATAAAGATTTTGAATCTAAAAAGAAAGATGAAACTTCTAAAGAAGATACTAAAGATAAGGGTACTGAGGATACTGAGGATACTAAAGATAAAGATGCAAAAAAATCTGATGATGTAGATACTTCAAAAGATTTTGCTGATGTTGATTTTGAAAACGATGATACAGAATAAAAAAAATCCTATGAGATATCTGTTAATCCTTTGCTTACTTTCTTCTTTTTATATAAATGCACAAGTCTCATTAGACTATTATCTTAATGATAATATAGATTATAATGATAATATACCGACACCGAAAAGTATTATTGGTCATGAAGTTGGAGAATGGCATGTAAGTCATGATAAGCTTAGTCAATATGTTATAAAGTTGTCTGAAGTATCATCTAGGATAAAACTAATTAATAGAGGTAAAACATATGAAAACAGACCTTCTTGGCTTTTAATATATACAAGTGAAGAAAACCATTCTAGGTTAGACGAAATTCAAGGCAAGCATATGGAATTATCTAATTCCCCCGGAACAAAGATTGATTTTAGTGAAATGCCTATTGTAGTATACCAGGGGTTTTCTGTCCATGGTGATGAACCAAGTGGTGCTAATGCAAGTTTACTATTAATGTATCATTTAGCAGCCAGTAATGATTCAAGAACAAAAGAAATTCTTCAAAATACTATAATATTAGTCGATCCAAGTTTTAATCCTGATGGTTTGCAAAGATTTTCTCAATGGGCTAACAGTAATAGAAGTATGAATCTTAACCCAGATTCAAATGATAGAGAATACAATCAAATATTTCCTAGAGGAAGAACTAATCATTATTGGTTTGATTTAAATAGAGATTGGCTTCCAAATCAATTACCCGAGACGAATGCAAAAGTTAAAACTTTTACAGAGTGGCTTCCAAATATTCTAACTGACCACCATGAAATGGGAACTAATTCTACTTTCTTTTTCCAACCTGGTGTTCCTGAAAGAAAAAACCCACTTATATCAGATACAAATCAAAAATTAACTAAGAAAATTGGAACATTCCATGAAGATGCTTTAAATAATATTGGATCACTTTATTATTCTGAAGAAGATTATGATGACTTCTTTTTTGGTAAAGCATCTACATATCCAGATGTTAATGGAAGTATAGGTATATTATTTGAACAGGCAAGTTCTAGAGGACATGTACAAAATACCGATAATGGTTTATTGACTTTTCCTTTTACTATTAAAAACCAATTAACTGCAGCATTTTCCACTCTTAAAGCAGCAAATCAAATGAGAGTAGAGTTATTAACTTATATGAAAGATTTTTATGATAATGAATTTTCAAAATCATCAAAAGACAACAGTTATATTGTATTTGGAAAAAATAAGGATGAGTCTACGGTATTTCATCTTGCTAAGATTCTTAAAAGTCATAAAATAAAATTTAATAAACTAAAAGACGACATAACAATTAATAAAATAAATTTTAATAAAGATAATAGTTATGTAGTTCCTTTAAATCAAAATAAGAGAACTCTAATAAAAGCAATGTTTAATAGACAAACAAAATTTACTGATAGTCTATTTTATGATGTTTCAGCTTGGACTTTTCCTCTGGCATTTAATGTTAATTATTCTAAAACAAACTCTACAAAGTTACTAGGTGATGAAGTGACTGTTTTATCAAACAAACCTGGTTCTGTAGAAAATAAATCTGACTATGCATATGTATTTGAAGCTCATGAATACTATGCACCATCTGCTGTTTACGAATTATTAAAGAGAGATATTAGAGTTAGAGTTGCAACTAGAAAATTTTCAGTTGATGGCAACAATTATGACTATGGAACATATTTAGTGCCGGTCCAAAATCAAGTTTTGAATTCAGATCAGATATATAACCTATTAATGAAAGTATCAAAAGAAACTTATATAGATGTAAAAGCTCCCTCAACTGGGCTTACATTAGGTATAGATTTAGGTTCTGATTATTTCAAAAAAATAGAAACACCAAAAGTAGGTATGTTAGTTGGAAAAGGTGTAAGAAGTTATGATGCAGGTGAAATATGGCATTTATTGGATACTAGATATAAAATACCTCTTACTAAAATTGACATAAAAGATTTAAGATCTGTAGACTTGTCTAATTATACTCATTTCATTATGCCTGATTATACCGGAGATGATTTAAAATCATTCAAGGGTAAAATTGAATCCTTTATATCTAATGGTGGAACTTTGATTGGATATAGAAATTCTATTAATTGGATATCCGATAATATTTCAGAAGTAGATTTAAGATCAAATGATTTAACTGCTCAAGATGTTAGTTACGCAGATAGAGAAAAATTTTATGGAGCTCAACAAACCGGTGGTGCTATTTTTAACTCAATAATAGATAATAGCCACCCAGTTAATTATGGAATTGAAACTTCAACTCTTCCTTTATTTAGAAACTCTAATATATATATGAATAAAAGTGAAGATAGTTTCAATAATCCAATAGTTTACTCATCAAATCCGATACTTAGTGGATATATATCAGAAGAAAACTTATCTCTTCTAAAAGGCTCAACACCTTTTAAAATAGTAAAAAATGGTAAAGGGAAGATTATTTTGATTACTGATAATACAAATTTTAGAGCTTTTTGGTATGGAACAAATAGAATTCTTTTAAATTCTATTTTTCATTCAAACATAATGTAATTAATTTGCAATATCACTTATGAATTTGATTCTATAAAGTCTAATCTCATCCTCATCAAATTCACCATCAAATTCTTGCAGAGCAATAGATACATCTTCATTATTTGCTTCTATAAAATACTCATGTAGATCGAGTTGTTGATCCTCATCAAGAATATCATTAATATAATAATCAATATTTAATTTAGTTCCAGAAAATACTATACTCTCCAATTCAAAAAGTAATTGACTAAATTCAACTCCTTTGGAATTAATTATTTCATCAAGTGGAATTTTTTTATCAATATTTTGGATTAAAGATAGTTTTGAAGCAGATTTAGCGCCAGAAGTTCTTAACTTAACATCATCAGGCCTTTCAATATTATTCTCATTAACATAACCTTTAATTAAACTTATAAAATCATTACCAAATTTATTTGCCTTCCCTTCTCCTACACCATTTATATTTTTTAGCTCTTCTAAATTAATTGGATATTTATATGTCATCTCTTCTAAAGAAAATTCTTGAAAAACTACAAATGGAGGTACTGAAAATTTTTGAGCTACTTTCTTCCTTAATTTAATCAAACTTGACATTAATTCCTGATCAATGACACTTCTTTTATTTATATTATTATCTGTTTTCTGTGAAGAATCAAAATCTCTATCTTCAGGTATTAAATAAGTCTCAGGATCCTTTATATAACCCTCCCCTTTTTCGGTAATAATTAGAGAACCATAATTTTTAATCTCTTTTTTTAAAAAACCGTCCATAATTGCAGATCTCAATACTGTATTCCAAAATCTTTCATCAGATTTTAGACCTTTCCTATCTATTGATTTTATAAGAGTTTTATGTTTAAATTTTTCTTTTGAATTTCTCACCTTGTTTAATAATATAGATAAATATTCCTTTGCTTCTATTTTCTCTTTTGGAAATCTTAAATTATCATCCAAAACATCTATATTATCTTTACCTGGATCATATTCTTCACCAAAATAATTTAACAAAAACTTTCTTCTAGATATTGATGATTCGGCATAAGCCATCATCTCCCCTAATAACATTAAAGAGACTTCTCTATCAGAAGTATTTTTTTTTGAAAAAAGCTTTTCCAACTTTTCCACATCATCATAACTATAGTAAAGAATGCAGATTCCTTCTCCCCCATCTCTTCCAGCTCTTCCAGTTTCCTGGTAATAACCTTCAATGCTTTTAGGAATATCATAATGGATTACAAACCTAACATCTGGTTTATCAATTCCCATTCCAAAAGCAATTGTGGCAACTATTACATCACATTCATCCTTTAAAAATTTATCTTGATTTTTATCTCTTATTTTCTTATCAAGTCCTGCATGATAAGGAAGACTTTTAATTCTATTAATATTTAATAGTTCTGAAAGTTCCTCAACTTGTTTTCTAGAAAGACAATATATAATTCCAGATTTATTTTTATTGCTATTAATGAATTTTATTAAATCTAAGTTAGTTTCATTCGATTTAGATCGAATTTCATAATAAAGATTAGGTCGATTAAATGATGATTTATAAACCTTTCCATTATCAATTTTTAAATTTTTTATTATCTCATCTTGAACTTTGGGAGTTGCTGTTGCTGTTAGTGCAATTATGGTAATATCTGGCTTTATTTGATCAAAGATTTCTCTTATTTTCCTGTATTCCGGTCTAAAGTCATGACCCCATTCAGAAATACAATGAGCCTCATCAATAGCCAAAAAGGAGATTGAAGATTTACTTAAAAAGGCTATTGTCTCTTTTTTTGTTAAGGTTTCAGGAGCAATAAATACAATCTTTGTTTTACCATTAGTAATATCACTTTTGACTTCTTCTATTTGATTTTTTGTTAAAGAAGAATTTAAAACATGTGCAATAGATTCATCGGAATTATTCCCTATAATTAAATCTACTTGATTTTTCATAAGTGCTATCAAGGGAGAAATGACTATAGCGATTCCATCAAGATATAAAGCTGGGAGTTGGTAGCAAAGCGACTTACCTCCACCAGTGGGAAGGATTACAAAAGAATGATTGCCGTTAATTAAATTATTAATTATTGGTTCTTGAAGGTTTTTAAAGGACGAGAAACCAAAATTTTCTTTTAATTTAATTTTTAGATTATTCAAATCAAATGTTTCTAAATTTTATAAATTTGCACTATATACAATTTAAAATAAAAAACTCATTTTGACTAATTCGACAGATATAAAAAAAATTGCATTAGATACTTTAGCTTTAGAATCAAGTTCCATAAAAAATCTTTCAAAAGCTATAGACGATAATTTTGTTAAAATAGTTGAAACTTTATTTAAGTCAACAGGAAAAATAGTCCTAACAGGAATTGGAAAAAGTGCAATCATTTGCATGAAAATTTCTGCAACTCTAAATTCAACAGGTTCTAAATCTACTTTTCTTCATTTAGGTGATGCTTTCCATGGAGATTTAGGTGTTATTGATAAAAATGATATAATCATATGTTTGTCTAAAAGCGGCAAATCCGAAGAAATAAAAACACTTAGTAATTTTATAAAAATGTCTGGAAATACTCTAATAGGGGTTTCATGTAATGATAATTCATTACTTAAAAATATTTCAGATATGTTTATTTTAACTGAAATAGAGAAAGAGGCTTGTCATAATAACTTGGCGCCAACTACTAGTTCTTCATGTCATCTAGCTATTGGTGATGCTATTGCTATGAGCCTTCAATATATAAAGGGATTTACCCCTGATGATTTTAGTAATTTTCATCCATCTGGTTATCTTGGTAAAAAATTGACTCTTAAAGTTGATGATTTAATTGATACAAAAAGAATACCGACTGTTAGAATAGAATCTAATATTGAAGAAGTTATAACTGAAATCTCAACTAAAATGTATGGGGTTACTGCTGTTATTTCTAATGATAAAATAATTGGAGTGATAACTGATGGTGATATAAGAAGGGTTTTAGAAAAAAAAGTTGACATCTATAATCTGAAAGCTTCTGATATAATGAGTAATAAACCAAAATTTATTGGAATCAATTCATTAGCTATTGATTCTTTAAGGCTTATGAAAAAAAATAAAATAAGTCAACTACTTGTTTTAGATGAGGCAGAAAAATATGTTGGAGTTATTCATTTTCTTGATTTAATTAAAGAAGGAATTGATAATGAGTAATTATAAAGACATGACTTTTCTTGATCATCTAGAAGAATTAAGGTGGCATCTAATTAGGTCTTTTATAGCAATTCTAATCCTTGCATCTTTAGCTTTTCTTGCTAAAGAATTCATTTTTGATACTATTATTTTTGGACCAAAAAAAGGGGATTTTATAAGCTATGAAATATTGTGCTCAATATCACAGTCTATAGGTCAAGGGGATGCTTTTTGTTTTAACGAACTCCCTTTCAGAGTTCAAAGCAGAACTGTATCAGGACAGTTTTCAGCACATCTTTGGACATCAATTTTAGCTGGTTTTATTGTTTCATTTCCATATATTATTTGGGAATTTTGGAGATTCATAAGTCCTGGGATGTATAAGAATGAAAAAGACGGAGCAAAAGGATTTATTTTTATATCATCATTACTTTTTTTTATTGGAGTTCTGTTTGGATACTATATAGTTACCCCACTATCAATAAATTTCCTTGGAAATTATACAATAAGCAATGAAGTGTTTAATGATTTTGATTTGGCAAGTTATGTTGGATTATTAAGATCATCTGTTTTAGCATCTGGAATAATCTTTGAATTACCAATTATAATTCATTATTTAACTAAAGTTGGTATTGTAACTCCTGATTTTTTGAGAAAAAACAGAAAGTTTGCTTTAGTGCTTGTACTTAGTTTATCTGCTATTATTACACCTCCTGATATTGCAAGTCAAATAATAGTTAGTATTCCAATATTAGTTTTGTATGAAATAAGTATAATTATTTCAAAAATTGGTTTTAAAAAATTAAATAATTGATATTTGTCATATGATCTTAAAAGCAAATGGAATTTCTAAATCATATAAAGGGAAAAAAGTTGTAAATAAAGTTTCTGTTCAGGTTAGCCAGGGAGAAATTATAGGCCTACTTGGCCCTAATGGAGCAGGAAAAACAACATCTTTCTATATGATAGTAGGTATCATTAAACCTGAAGAAGGAGAAATATACCTAGATAATGAGAGAATATCATCCTATCCGATGTATAAAAGAGCACAAAAAGGTATTGGTTACCTAGCTCAAGAAGCATCTGTTTTTAGAAAGCTTTCAGTTGAAGAAAATATACTTAGTATTCTTCAATTTACAGAGCTTTCAAAAGGTGAACAAAAAGAAAGAACAGAATCGCTTATGGAAGAATTTGGATTAACTCATTTAAGAAATAACAGAGGAGATCTTTTATCCGGGGGGGAGAGAAGAAGAACAGAAATTGCTAGAGCTCTTGCAACAGACCCTAAATTTCTTCTATTAGATGAACCATTTGCAGGAGTAGACCCAATTGCAGTAGAAGACATTCAATCAATTATTTCAATTCTAAAGAAAAAGAACATTGGGATTTTAATAACAGATCACAATGTACAAGAAACATTAGCTATAACAGATAAAACTTATCTTATGTTTGAAGGAAAAATATTATTAGAAGGAGTTCCTGAAAAATTAGCTGAAGATGAGATGGTAAGAAAAGTATATTTAGGAAAAAACTTTGAATTTAAAAGGAAAAAACTTTAATAATTTTATAAAAAACAGACCATAGATTTCTTATAATGTTTAGTAATAAGTATATCAATATAATTATTGTAAAACCTCCTAAATTAAAATAGGAATAGAGATAAGAATTAGCAGTATTTGATAACCATTAGATTGAAAATCTTTAAATGAAACTTTTCTAAACACACTTTAAATTATGTCAATATTATTAGCATCAACTGACTTTTGGGAGGATATGGAGGTCTGGTCAAAGGGTCTTCAATTGGCTATGCCAGATATGGATGTAAAGGTCTATCCTGATGATGGTGACGTGAATGAGGTTGAGTTTGCAGTAGTCTGGAAACATCAGCGTGGCATTTTAAAAAGATATCCTAATTTAAAGGCTATTCTCTCTTTAGGTGCAGGGGTTGACCATATTATGAGTGACCCTGATTTGCCTAAAGGATTACCTATAGTTCGTCTGGTTGATAAAAAATTAACCCATGAAATGTGTCTTCATTCATTGCACTGGGTATTACATTTTCATAGTGACCAGTACCTTTATAGAATTCAACAATCTAATCGCCAGTGGATCCAGCAAAGCTCTATTCAGACCGAGGATCGAACAATTGGCATTATGGGTTTAGGAAATATTGGCAGAAGTATTGGTGAATTATTAGTCACTCAATGCTTTAATGTAATAGGCTGGGGTGCCAATAAAAAGGCACCACTCGAGGACATTAAATATTACTATGGTAAAGAGCAGCTTGGCGATTTCCTAAGTAAGACAGACATATTAATCAACGTCCTTCCATTGACTGAAAATACTACTAATATTCTTACACAGAAGGAGCTTGAGTTTCTTCCTAAAGGCTCATTTATTATTAATATTGGAAGAGGTGGAATTATTAACGAGCAAGACTTATTATTTCTATTAGATAGTGGTCATATTGCTGCAGTCGCTTTGGATGTTTTTGCAGAAGAGCCGTTGCCAGAAAATAATTCATTTTGGAGCCACCCTTCTGTTTACATTACGCCTCATATTGCGGGACAAAGTAATCCAAATTCTGCATCAAAAACTATTGCTGAAAATATTCATCGTATTCAGAAAGGAGAATTGCCATATCCTATATATAACAAGACCAATGGCTATTAATCTCTTTCCCTTGCGATTTCTTACTCTGGAGTTTTATAAATGAACGACACCAAAAACTTTGAATTTAAAAGGAAAAAACTTTAATAATTTCCTAAAAAACAGACCATAGATTTCTTATAATGTTTAGTAATAAGTATATCAATATAATTATTGTAAAACCTCCTAAATTAAAATAAATTAAAATAGGAATAGAGATAAGAATTAGCAGTATTTGATAAACATTAGATTGAAAATCTTTAAATATAGCCTTAAAAGAAAATAACCTGAATGGTGAATTCATAAGAATTACAGAAGAGATAACTGATCCAATTAAAAAGTAGTTATTAAGAAAAATTTCTTTTGAATCAATTAATATATCTGAATTAATTAACACAGGTAATGAAGCAAAGAAGATTGCATTTGCTGGTGTTGGCAAACCAATAAACTCATCACTTCTAGTTAAAGTATTATATTTTGATAATCTAATTGCAGACGCTATAGTAATAAGGAAGCCTATAAAAGAGATTGGTGATAAACTAAATATTAAATCATACCCGAAAGCATAAACCTCAAAATCAAATACTTTATTTCCAGATAATTTGAAAAGCTGATATACTATAATCCCAGGAACAACTCCACTAGTAATAACATCTGTTATTGAGTCAAGATGTTTTCCAAAATTGGTAACAGCATCAAGAGCTCTAGCAGCTAGGCCATCAAGAAAATCAAAAAAAACCCCTAAACAAACTAATATTAAAACTGCTTCAAATTGAAATTGAAAAGCTAAAGCTATTGCTAAACAACCACAAACTAAATTTAATATTGTCAGAAAAGATGGAATTATTTTTTTCATTAGAAGAATTGATTGTCAATTTATAAAAAAATTGTAATATTAAGCCTTCAAATAAAAATTAAAATATATTAATTTGACTAGGCACTTATCATTCGCAATATTATCTGGAATCCTTATGGGATTTGCTTGGCCTACTAATGGTTTTACTCCTTTAGTTTTCTTTGGACTGGTTCCCCTTTTACTTATTGAAGACTTTATTATTAGAGATAATCTGGGTAAAAAAAACTTAAGAATTTTATTCTATTCAGTTACAGCATTTCTTACATGGAATATAATTACAACATGGTGGATTATTAATTCAAGTCTACTTGGTGTTATTATTGCTAATATTGTAAATACTTCACTTTATACAGTAATATTTATATTATATAGTTTATTAAAGAGAAAGTTGGGTGTCAATGCTGGGATAATATTTTTAATTACATTTTGGATTTCAATTGAGAAGTTTCATTTAAACTGGCAATTTTCATGGCCATGGTTGAATTTAGGTAATGTTTTTTCAGAAAGAATTGATTGGATTCAATGGTATGAGTATACTGGTGTATTTGGAGGGACATTATGGGTTCTACTATCCAATTGTTTTCTATTTAAATTAATTAGACAGTATGATTCAAGTCCTTGCCCATCAGCTATTAGATCAGTAAAATATTACTCAACTGCTTTATGGGGAACTTTAATCTTAATAATAACACCTATTGTAATATCATTATTAATGAATAATAAATATATAGTTGAAGATGAGTTTAAGGTAATGTTAACTCAGCCTAATATTGATCCATGGGATGCTAAATTTGTTAAAACAAATACCAATTTAGATTTTTTCAAAGTTCTTAAAGATCTTAGTGAAAATGAACTAACAAATCAATATGACTTTTTAGTTGCACCTGAGACCTATTTTGCTGAAGGAATTGGTGAAAATGTTGATTACTTTCAATACTCTAAACTATCTGACACTATTAATAGTTTTTTGAAAAAATTCCCAAATACAAATTTTATTTCTGGAATTTCTTTATATAAAACCTATCTAAATGAAGAAAAAAGCCCTACTAGATCAGCTAATAAAATAAGAGATAATATATGGATTGATTATTATAATTCTGCTATTAACTTATCTAGTTCAGAACAATTTGAATTTAATCATAAAACAAAATTAGTTGCTGGTGCTGAATTTATGCCCTATAAATGGATTTTGGAACCCATTATTGGTAATTTAATGCTTGACCTGGGCGGAACAATAGTTTCAAAGGCAAGTCAGCCCATATCTGAGCTAAATGTATTTGAACATTCAACAAAAGATTTAAAAACTATACCAATAATTTGTTATGAGACAATATATGGTGAATTTGTATCAAATTACACAAATAAAGGAGCAGATTTCATTACAATCATTAGTAATGATGCATGGTGGGGTAATACAGCTGGTCACAAGCAATTACATAGCTATGCTAGATTAAGAGCCATAGAAAACAGGAGATATATTGTTAGAAGTGCAAACTCTGGGATTTCATCAATAATTAATCATAAAGGCGAAATTATATCGACATTACCATATGGTGAATATGGAATTTTAACTGGTACAGCAAAAAAAGTTTCAGGTAAAACCTTTTATAATATATATGGTGACTTTATAGCTAGAATTTCAATTTTTATTTCAATATCAATGTTATTTATATTTTTTGTTAAGTTAAATAAATGACTTTTTGTTTGGTTATTTTAAGTAATCCCATATTTTTGCACAAATAAAAACCAAAGATGTATTGGACATTAGAACTAGCATCTTTTTTAAGTGATGCCCCATGGCCAGCTTCAAAAGATGAATTAATTGACTTTTCAATAAGAACTGGAGCACCTCTTGAGGTTGTTGAAAATCTACAAACTCTTGAAGATGAAGGTGATATTTATGAGTCAGTTATAGAAATATGGCCTGATTATCCTACAGATGATGACTATCTTTGGAATGAGGATGAATATTAATTCCTTTTCTCTATAAGTTTATTGGGTTTTTTTAAATAAATTTGAAAAAAAAACTGTGTCTATACTTAACTCAATTTTAAAAGTTTTTTTAGGCGATAAGGCAGGTAAAGACTTAAAAAAAATTACTCCCTTAGTAGATAAAATCAATAATTATTATATCAGTCTTGAAAAGATGTCAAATGACTCTTTGAGAGATAAAACAAATTCATTTAAAAAGAAAATTTTTGATAATACCTCAAAAACTAGAAATAACATTGATGAGTTAAATAAAAAAATTATTAATGAATCTTCATTTATTGAGAAAGAAAAACTTTTTCAAGAAGTTGAAACTCTTGAATTAGAATTAAAGAATATAAAAAGAAATGTGTTAAATGAAATCTTACCAGAAGCATTTGCTGTTGTAAAAGAAACTGCAAGAAGATTTGTTGAAAATACTGAGATTGAGGTTAAAGCAACCGATTTTGATAAAAAAATATCAAGCACTAAATCCTACATAAAAGTTAAAAGTGAAAAAGCTACATGGACAAATTCCTGGGATGCTGCAGGTAAAAATGTTTTATGGGACATGATCCATTACGATGTTCAATTAATTGGAGGTGTTGTTCTTCACCAAGGTAAAATTGCTGAAATGCAAACTGGAGAGGGTAAAACAGTAGTATCTACTCTTCCAGTTTATTTAAATGCGCTTACAGGAGATGGGGTTCATTTGGTTACAGTAAATGATTATTTAGCTAGAAGAGATAGTGCATGGATGGGTCCAATTTTTGAATTCCATGGTCTCAGTGTAGAATGTATTGATGACTATAAACCAAATAGTCCTGAAAGAAAAAGAGCATATGAAGCAGATATTACTTATGGAACAAATAATGAATTTGGATTTGACTATCTAAGAGATAATATGTCTCATAATTTAGATGATATAGTTCAAAGAAGACATAATTATGCAATAGTTGATGAGGTTGATTCTGTTTTAATAGATGATGCTAGAACGCCCCTTATAATTTCTGGACCTACAAAAGAAGAAAATAGACAGGAATTTGACAACTTAAAACCTAAAATTCAAAAACTAGTCTCTTTACAAAAAACATACTTATCACAAACACTTGCAGAATCAAAAAAATTAATTGAAGATTCAAATAATGAGGACGGAGGATTTCTTTTATATAGAGTATTTAGAGGTTTACCTAAAACCAAGGCTTTAATTAAGTTTTTAAGTGAAGATGGTATTAAGCAGATACTTCAGAAAAATGAGAACTTCTTTATGCAGGACAATAATAGGGAAATGCCTCAGATTGACAAAGAACTTTATTTTACTATAGATGAAAAAATTAATCAAATAGATTTAACTGATAAAGGAATAGAAACTATATCTACAGATCTAGATGATAAAGATTTCTTTGTTTTACCAGATATTGCTACTGCAATTGCAACAATTGAAAAGAAAGGTTTAAGCAAAGAAGATGAGGTTGAAGGAAAAAATAAACTCTTTCAAGACTTTAATATCAAAAGTGAAAGGATTCATACTTTAAATCAATTACTTAAAGCATATACTTTATTTGAAAAGGATATTGAATACGTTGTTATGGAGAATAAAGTTATGATTGTTGATGAACAAACGGGAAGAATCATGGACGGTAGAAGATATTCTGATGGTCTACATCAGGCTATAGAAGCAAAAGAAAACGTTAAAATAGAAGCTGCAACCCAAACCTTTGCAACTGTAACACTTCAGAATTACTTTAGATTATATGATAAACTCTCAGGTATGACCGGAACAGCAATAACAGAAGCTGGTGAATTTTGGGAAATTTATGAACTAGATGTTATTGAAATACCAACAAATAGACCAGTAACTAGAAAAGATTCTAATGATTTCGTTTATAAAACTAAAAGAGAGAAATACAATGCAATAATTCAGGAAGTGATTAACTTAAGAAATGAAAAAAGGCCTGTTTTAATAGGTACAACATCAGTTGAAATTTCAGAACTTTTAAGTAAGATGCTTAATAGGAATAATGTAAATCATAATGTCTTAAATGCAAAATTGCATAAAAAAGAAGCAGATATAGTAGCTGAGGCAGGTAAACCAGGAATAGTTACAATTGCAACAAATATGGCTGGAAGAGGAACTGATATTAAATTAAGCAAAGATGTTATTGATTCTGGAGGATTAGCAATTATCGGAACGGAGAGACATGATTCAAGAAGAGTTGATCGACAGTTAAGAGGACGATCAGGAAGACAAGGAGATCCAGGAAGTTCACAATTTTTTGTTTCATTTGAAGATAATTTAATGAGACTCTTTGGAAGTGAAAGAGTCGCAAAAGTAATGGATCGAATGGGCTTACAAGAAGGAGAGAATATACAACATTCAATGGTTACTAAAACTATTGAGAGAGCACAAAAGAAAGTTGAAGAAAATAATTTTGGAATTAGAAAAAGACTTCTTGAATATGATGATGTTATGAATTCTCAAAGAACAATAATTTATACTTTAAGAAAAAATGCATTAAAAGGAGAAAAATTGAAAATTGATATTTCTAATATGCTATATGATACAGTTCAAGAAATTGTAGTTTCTAATAAAGAAACGAATAATTATAAAAACTTTGATTTTGACTTAATAACAAATTTTTCTGTGACATCTCCGATAAGTGAAGAAGATTTTAATAATAAAGATGACTCTGAAATTATTGAGATATTATATAAAAATCTTTCAGATTATTATGAAAGAAAAAAAGAGATAAATAAAGAACTTGCATTCCCTGTTATTAAAAATGTTTTTGAAAATAAGGGGAATAATTATAAAAGAATTGTAGTTCCTTTTACTGATGGAGCCAAAGTGATAAATATTTCTACAGATCTGGAAGAATCATTTGAATCAAAATGTAAAACCCTAATCGATGATTTTGAAAAAAACATATCTCTTGCAATAATAGATGATAAATGGAAAGACCATCTTAAAAAAATGGATGAATTAAAACAATCTGTTCAACTTGCTGTTCATGAACAAAAAGATCCTCTTCTTATATATAAATTTGAAGCTTATGAATTGTTTAAAAATATGATTCTAATTCTTAACAAAGAATTATTGTCATTTTTATTTAAAGGTTCATTACCAAATAATGAGAATAATATTAAAGAGGCAACACAACCTAATAAACATAGAAACTACAGAACTACCAAAGATGAAACATTAAATACTGATGAAATGGCTCAAAAAGCTAAACAAGTTGGATCTAGTGTTAGTCAATCATCGCAAAAGGTAGAAACTATAGTTAGAGATATTCCAAAAATCGGAAGAAATGAAATTGTTGAAATAAAAAATACTAATTCAGGAGAAATCAAGAAACTAAAGTTTAAAAAAGCACTAAGTCTATTACAATCAGGCGATTGGATAGTTAATCAATAAGGCTAAATAAAAAAATACATATATCTTAAAAATAAATACCTAATTTATTTGATTTCAACAATTTTTACTATTCTATATTGTCATATCAATAATAATTAAATTTAAAGGTGATTTAATTTTATTGAAAATTTAATTGGTTTTCTATAATCCTTATTTTTTTATTTAAAAAAACCAAATGAAGCCAAAAAAACAAGGACTTTACAATCCAGAATTTGAACATGATAATTGCGGAGCTGGTTTTATTTGTAGTCTTAAAGGAGTTAAAACTAATCTAATAATAAGTAATGCACTTGATGTTTTATCATGTCTTGAACATAGAGGTGCAGTTAGTGCTGATGGAAGAACTGGAGATGGTGCGGGGATATTAATTGAAATTCCTCATGTATTTTTTTCAAAACAATGTGATTTTGAATTACCAGTTGAAACAGAGTATGCCGTTGGAATGTTATTCTTACCTCAGAAAAAAACTCAAGCAAATCAATGTATTAATATTTTTCAAAATGAAATAAAAAGACAGTCTTTAAAGATCTTAGGATGGAGGGATGTGCCTGTAAATTCAAAAGTAGTAGGATCTATCGCAAGTAAAAATCAACCAGTAGTTAGACAAGTTTTTATTGGAAAAGAAGATGAAAAACAGTCAGAGAAAAGCTTTAATATTAAATTGTTTGTTGCAAGAAAAATTTCTGAAAATAGAATTTACTCATCTGAACTTACTCAAAAAAATTATTTCTACTTTTCTAGCTTAAGCACAAGGACTATAATCTATAAAGGTTTGTTAATACCTGAAGACATAAAAAGATTTTATATAGATCTTACAAACCCTGATCTTGTTACTAAACTAGCCCTAGTACATCAAAGGTTTGCTACAAATACTTTTCCAACCTGGGATTTAGCTCAACCATTTAGATATATGTGCCATAATGGCGAAATTAATACTTTAAAAGGAAATGTAAGTAGAATGATGACAAGGGAAGAGTTATTGCAATCAGAATTTATTGATGATGAAGATATGAAAAAAATATTCCCAATAATTCTTTCTGAAAAATCAGATTCAGCTTGTTTGGATATGGTACTTGAATTATTATTAATAACAGGAAGATCGCTTCCTGAAGCAATGATGATGTTAGTGCCAGAAGCTTGGGAGAAACATAAATCCATGGATGAATCTAAAAAAGCCTTTTATAAGTTTAACAGCTGCATTATGGAACCTTGGGATGGCCCTGCCTCTATACCATTTACTGATGGAACATATATTGGGGCTTTATTAGACAGGAATGGTCTTAGACCATCAAGATATTCAGTTACTAAAGATGGTTATGTTATAATGTCTTCCGAAACAGGAGTAGTAGATATAAAAGCGGATAACATTCTATCTCATGGGAGATTAGAACCTGGAAAAATGTTTTTAGTAGATATGGAAAAAGGCAGAATAGTCAAAGATGAGGAAATTAAGTCAACAATTTCTAAAATGTATCCATATAAAAAATGGAATACAAATAATATTCTACCCTTAAGTAGAGTTCCATATACTGGAAACCGAACACCTGAAGAAAAACTTAATCTAGAGACAAGATTAAAAATCTTTGGATATACACAAGAAGATTTTAAGAAAATAATTATTCCAATGTGCCAAAATGCTAAAGAACCTATTGGTTCAATGGGAACAGATACTCCATTAGCAGTATTATCAAAAAAACCACAGTTATTATATAATTATTTTAAGCAACTTTTTGCTCAAGTTACAAACCCACCTTTAGATGGAATTAGAGAAGAGATAGTTACTGATACAAGTTTATCACTTGGGAGTAATAGTAATTTATTTGATTTCTCTGAAAAACATGCAATAAATTTAATTATAAACAACCCTATTATCTCAAATGAAGATCTTGATAAAATTAAATATATAGAACATACAAATTTTAAAGCTGCATCTATTTTTACTCTATATAATAAAAACAAAGGACATAATGGAATTGAAGAATCATTAAATAAAATTGTATATGATGTTGAAAATCATATAGATAAGGGGGTTAATATTATAATTCTAAGTGATAGAAATACAAGCAAAAAGAATTCTCCTATCCCAATGTTATTAGCTTGTTCATTTGTTCATCATAGTATGATAAAGAAAAACAAAAGATCGAAATTTGGAATCATTATAGAATCTGCAGAACCTAGAGAGCCGCACCACTTCGCAATGCTATTTGGATATGGAGCCAGTGCTATCAATCCATACTTAGTTAATGAGATTATTCATTATCATCATAAAATGGATTTTTTAAAAGGTGTGACTATAAATAAAGCAATAGTTAATTATAATGATGCTATAGCAAAAGGGATCTTAAAAATTATGAATAAAATTGGAATCTCAACTCTTAATTCATATCGAGGTTCTCAAATTTTTGAGGCTTTAGGTCTAAAATCTAATTTTGTGAATAAATATTTTAATAACACCCCTTCACGTATTGAGGGTATTGGTTTATATGTATTGGAGAAAGAAATTACAGCAAGAATGAATAATGCCTTTAATAAAAAAAATGATTTTTCATCTATAGAAATTGGAGGAGACTACAGGTGGAGAAGAGATGGTGAAGCTCATATGTTAAACCCAAAAACTATATCAAAACTGCAAGAATCTGTTCGAACAGAAAAATATGAAATTTATAAAGAATATTCAGATCTTATAAATAAACAGAGTGAACAATATATGACTATAAGAGGTTTACTAAAATTTATAGATTATGATCCAATACCAATTGAAGAAATTGAACCTTGGACAGAGATTGTTAAACGATTTAAAACTGGTGCAATGTCTTATGGATCTATAAGTAAGGAGGCTCATGAAAATTTAGCTATAGCTATGAATAGAATTGGAGGAAAAAGTAATTCTGGAGAAGGTGGAGAAGACTCAAGTAGATTTTTCAGAGATCATAATGGAGACTCAAAAAATAGTTCTATTAAACAGGTAGCTTCAGGAAGGTTTGGAGTTAGCTCCTATTATTTAACTCATGCAGATGAAATTCAAATAAAAATGGCACAAGGCGCCAAACCGGGAGAAGGTGGGCAATTACCAGGATTAAAAGTAAATCCCTTAATTGCAAAAGTTAGAAATTCAACTCCATATGTTGGTCTAATTTCTCCACCTCCGCACCATGATATTTATTCCATAGAAGATTTAGCCCAACTTGTTTTTGATTTAAAAAATGCAAATAGAAAAGCCAGAATAAATGTAAAACTAGTTTCTGAGGTTGGAGTTGGAACAATTGCTGCTGGGGTTGCAAAAGCAAAAGCTGATGTTATTCTAATTTCTGGTTATGATGGTGGCACAGGAGCATCACCTTTGACATCACTTAAGCATGCGGGGTTACCTTGGGAGCTAGGAATAGCAGAAGCTCAACAAACATTAGTTTTGAATAATTTAAGAGGAAGAGTTATAATTGAGTGTGATGGACAATTAAAGACAGGACGAGATGTTGCTATTGCATGTCTTTTAGGTGCTGAAGAATTTGGATTTTCTACTGCCCCACTTGTAGCCTCAGGATGTATAATGATGAGAGCTTGTCATCTAAACTCTTGTCCTGTTGGAATTGCTACACAAAACCCTGAATTAAGAAAAAATTTCAAAGGAAAACCAGAGCATGTAATTAACTTCATGTATTTTGTTGCTGAGGAATTAAGAGAAATTATGGCAAATTTAGGGTTTAGATCAATTGATGAAATGATTGGTAAAAGTGAAAAGCTATCAATCAAAAAAGGAATTGATGATTATAAATTAAAAGGTATTGACTTATCAAATATTCTTCATAAGCCATCTGTAGAAAATAATATATCAATAAAGAATACTGAAAAACAAGATCATAAACTAAATAATGTACTGGACTTTAAAATTTTAAAATCTGCTAAACTATCTATTGAGAAGAGAATTAAAATATACCTGGATTTTAAAATTAAGAATACTGATAGAGCTGTTGGGGCAATAATTAGCAATGAAATATCAAAGATATATGGCGAAAAAGCACTACCAAAGAATACAATAAATTTAAACTTCAGTGGTTCTGCTGGACAAAGCTTTGGAGCTTTTGCCGTCAAGGGTATTAAAATGACTATTAATGGTAATACAAATGATTATTTTGGAAAAGGATTGTCTGGCGGTACATTAATAGTTCGGGTTCCTAAAAAAGCAACATTTAAATCAAATAAAAATATTATTACTGGAAATGTTGCTCTTTATGGCGCTACATCAGGTGAAGCATATATAAATGGAATAGCAGGTGAAAGATTTTGTGTTAGAAATTCTGGTGTTAATGCAGTTGTTGAAGGAATTGGTGATCATGGATGTGAATATATGACTGGTGGAATAGTAGTAATTCTTGGATCAATTGGAAGAAATTTTGCTGCTGGAATGAGTGGTGGAACATCATACATATTTATAGATTCAAATTTTGATGAAAGGAATTTTAATATGGAGATGATTGAATTTGAAAAAATGGAAAACCATGATTTCGATATATTGAAAAAATTAATTGAAAATCATTACTCAAACACAAATAGTAAAGTTGCTGAAGATATTATTAAGGATTGGAGTAAAACAAAAAACATGTTCGTTAAAATTATGCCAACAGAGTTTAAAGCTGCTTTAGAAAAACTTGCTAAAGAAAAAATCACTCAATTAATTAACTAATTTAATTATGGGGAAATTAAATGGATTTACTGAATACTCAAGATTAAGTGAAAAATATTTTCCTGTAAATAGGCGAATTAAAAATTATAAGGAGTTTACTATAAAGCCTAAAACAACTGAATTAAAGAATCAAGCTGCAAGATGTATGGATTGTGGCGTTCCATTTTGTCATAGTGGATGTCCATTAGGTAATTTAATCCCGGATTTTAATGACTTAGTATTAAACAATAAATGGAAGGAAGCTCTAGATATTCTTCATTTAACCAATAATTTTCCTGAGTTTACTGGTAGATTATGTCCAGCTCCATGCGAAGCTGCTTGTGTATTAGGTATTATTGATCCTCCTGTTTCAATTGAAATGATTGAGAAATATATAGTTGAAAAGGGATTTTCAGAAGGATGGATAAAGCCCGTTATCCCAAGGAATAGAACTGGAAAGAAAATTGCTATAGTAGGCTCTGGTCCAGCAGGACTTGCAGCTGCACAGCAATTAAATTCTGTTGGTCATGATGTAACAGTTTTAGAAAGAGATAATAAAATTGGAGGACTACTTAGGTATGGTATCCCTGATTTTAAACTAGAGAAAAAAATAATTGACAGAAGAATTAATTTACTAAAAAAAGAGGGCATTAATTTTAAATGTAAAATAGAGGTAGGTAAAACAAAATCCCTAAAAGATCTTGAATCAACTTATGACATTATACTATTATGTACTGGTTCGACAATTAAAAGAGAATTAGAAATAGAAGGAGCTTATTTAAAAGGAGTTGAGCAAGCTATGGATTTTCTAACATATAATAATAAATATGTTGACGGTCAAATAGACAGTTTCTCAAATAAATTTAATTCAAAAGGTAAAAATATTATTGTTATTGGTGGTGGTGATACAGGTTCAGACTGTATTGGAACATCAAACAGACATGGAGCAAAAAAAATAATAAATTTTGAAATTGCAAAAAAACCACCTATATCAAGAAATGATAAAAATCCATGGCCACATTGGCCTTTTACTTTTAAAACTTCTAGTTCACATGAAGAAGGAGTTCATAGAGAGTGGGGCATCTTAGCAAAGAGATTTATTGGAGATAAAAATGGAAACCTTATAGGACTTGAAACTGCTAATGCTGAATTTGATAAAAAAACAATGAAATTCCAGGAATTAAAAAATACAAGCAAAGTTTGGAATTGTGACATGGCAATATTAGCATTAGGATTTATAGGTCCAGAACAAAATCTTTCACAAAAATTAAATATTGGATTAAACAATAGAGGAAATATAGACTGTAATAGTAGCTATCAAACAAAAAAAAATAATATTTTTATAGCTGGTGATTGTAAACGTGGGCAATCTTTAATTGTTTGGGCGATTTCTGAGGGTAGAGAAGCAGCATATTATATAGATAAATACCTAATGGGGACTTCAAGTTTACCAACAAAAAAGATTGAAAAAGATCTTTAATCCTTATTAACTACTATCACCTTTAATTATGGAAAAGAATAGTAGAATAGATTACCTAATTATATCTTCAGCATACCCATACAGAGGAGGTATCTCAGATTCAACTCATTCATTAGTTAATGAAATGTCAAACCAAAATATTAATTGTGAAGTATGGACATTTAAGCTCCTCTATCCGAAATTATTTTTTCCTGGCAAAACACAATATAGTAAAGAAGTATTTAAATCAAATTTTAAAATACTAAGAGAAATAAATACGCTAAATCCAATTAATTGGATTATAACAGCCAGAAAGATCAATAAAATAGGTCCAAAAAAAATCATATTTAGATACTGGACACCATTGCTATCACTAGCATACTTTAGCATCTCTTGTATTTTAAAAAATAAAATAAAAGTTATAGGTTTGGTTGATAATTGGTCAGGTCATGAAACAATTTTCTTTGAAAATATTTTTAGAACCCTTTTTCTAAAAAGTTGTGATGAGTTTATTTCATTTTCAGATAATGTAGGAGATAACTTAAAAAACAATACTAATAAAAGTGTTCTGTCTTTATTTCACCCTATTAATTTTCATCTTCCAGAAAAGATTTCTAAAGATGAAGCTTTAAAGAATCTTAATATTCCTATGAATCAATATATTCTTTTTGTTGGCTTAATTAGGAAATACAAAGGGGTTGATAAATTAATTAAGGCATTTCATTATTTGTCAAAGGAAAAAAAAGATTTAAAACTTATTATCGCAGGAGAGTTTTATGATAATATTTTACTATACAAAAAATTAATTAATAGAAAGAATATTTCTGATAAAGTTATTATCGATAATAATTTTTTAACATCTAATAAAATAAGAGATTATATCTGTGTAAGTGATACAGTTATACAACCCTATAATAAAGCCAGTCAAAGCGGAATAACACCTGTAGCATATTTTTATGACAAGCCACTAGTTGTTTCTAATATAAAAGGTTTAAAAGAAACTATAATTAAAGATCAATCTGGAGAGGTATTTGATGAAACAGTTGTTAATCTTGCTACAGCAATAAAAAATTGTCTTAATCCAGAATCTAATAGAAATTATTCAAACAACATATATAAATCAAAAAGAAAATATAGTTGGTCAAAATTTGTTAAAAAACTCTTAGGTTTAAAAAACTGGTAAACCAAAATTTTTGCATATCCTTAAAATCATATAGATTAAATTTTCAAATTTTAAGAATCATGATATTCAAATTATTAATTTGACAAAAATGAAAAAATTTCCGTTTTAAAATTTTTTACTGCCTTTTAAAAAAAGAATGTTTGAAGTATTAAATTATTTTATTATGGAAAAATTCAAGAAAATTTTATTTACGCTATTGCTTTCAATAGCATTTTTTACCTCTCCTCAAAAAGCAATCGCACAAGACTTTGGAGCTGATGTTGTTAGCTCATATGTCTGGAGAGGAACACAATTTGGTTCTGGAGCTCATGTACAGCCATACATGGAATTAGGATCAGGTAACCTTACAGCAGGAGTTTGGGGTAGTTTTCCAACATCTGCAAATGGTGGTGGAGATGAACTTGACCTTTATTTAGGTTATGATTTTGGTCCATTTGCTTTAACAATAACAAATTATACTTTTCCAGTTGGAGGAGGTATGTATAGTGATGGTGAAGGATTATTTAATGGCGATTATACAGAAGTAAGCGCAGCAACATCAATAGTGGGCGTTGACTTATCTGCTGGTTATTTTACTGGTGTAGAAGCTTTATATATTGAGATTGGCTTTAACGCAGGACCTGTTGATATAGCTGTTGGATATGGTAATGATAAAGCCGATCCTTGGTATGCTAATGGTGGAAGTGGAATTGTAAACATGTCATTTAGTGGTTCAAAAGAGATTAAAGTATCAGATGGATTTTCACTTCCGGTATTTATATCATTTATATATAACCCAAATGCTGAAGCCGCATTCTTAGTTTTCGGATTTAGTCTTTAATTTAGCATTTATATTAAATTATTATAATCATGAAAAAAATAGAAGCAATCATAAGAAAAGCAAAATTTGATGAAGTAGTTGAGGCTCTCCATCAAATTGAAGTTAACTTTTTCTGTTATTGGGATGTAACTGGAAGAGGAAATGAAAAAATTGGAAAAGTATATAGAGGTATTTCATATTCAACAAAAGATATAGAGAGAACCTTATTGTCAATTGTAGTTTCTGATTCATTTGTTGACAAAACAATTAAAGCAATAACAGATTCCGCTGCAACTGGTGAAATTGGTGATGGTAAAATCTTCCTTTATAACTGTGAAGAGGCTTACAGAATTAGAACTGGGGAAACAGGAAACAAATCATTTAATTAAAGAAAAAAATATGGAATTACTTACAACAAATAACTTATGGATGATGCTCTGTGCAGCATTAGTGTTTTTTATGCATTTAGGATTTTCTTTTTTAGAGATTGGTCTTACTAGACAAAAAAACACGATTAATATACTTTTCAAAAATTTCTTCATCATTACGATGGGACTAATTATGTATTGTCTGATTGGTTTTAACCTAATGTATCCAGGTGAGTTTAATATCATAGGAGGAGGATATCTAGGATTTGCTGGATTTGGACTTGATGCAGCAGCGGCTGCAGATTTAACATATAACGAAGGTTATACATATTGGACAGATTTCCTTTTCCAGGGGATGTTTGCAGCAACTGCTGGCACAATTATTTCTGGTGCAGTAGCTGAAAGAATTAAGATTAGCTCATTTATGCTAATCACTTTAATTTATGTATCAATTGTTTATCCTATAGTTGGTTCTTGGCAATGGGGTAGCGGTTTTCTTTCAACTTTAACTGATAATGTAGGGTTTTATGATTTTGCTGGTTCAACTTTAGTTCATTCAGTTGGAGGATGGGGGGCACTTGTAATAATTTATATACTAGGTGCAAGAAAAGGAAAATTTGATAGTGATGGAAAGCCCCAAGCTATTCCTGGATCTAATATTCCACTTTCTGCAGCAGGTGTATTGATTCTGTGGCTAGGTTGGTTTGGATTTAATGGAGGATCTGTTTTATCTGCAGATCCTGCAAATACATCTCTAGTATTAGTTACAACATGTTTAGCTGCTTCTGCAGGTGGCTTTGGAGCTACATTTTTTTCAGGGTTATTATATAAAAATCTTGATATTACAATGTTTATGAATGGTATTCTTGGAGGACTTGTTGGAATTACTGCCGGAGCTGATCAAATGTCACCAACTGATGCAATAATTATTGGTATAATTGGTGGTGTAATTGTTGTTCTAGGAGTTTCCTTATTAGATAAAGCAAAACTAGATGACCCCGTTGGTGCAATTCCTGTTCACTTATTTGCAGGTATATGGGGTACTTTAGCTGTAGGAATATTTGGAGCATCTGCTGGGTTTGATCAATTTATGGTTCAACTTGCTAGTGTTGGAATTGTTGGAATATTTTGTGTAATCTGTACTACTATAATAACACTTTTAATTAAATCAATTGCTGGACTAAGAGTAGCTGAAAAAGAAGAATTAGAAGGATTAGATATTACTGAACATGGAACAGGAGCATATGCTGATTTCGCAATGAAATAAATAATAGTGGTTAAAACTTAATAAATTTTCCACCAACTACTTTACCATGGACTAACCATAAACCATAGATTAGGGAGACAAGAGATTGTCTCCCTTTTTTCGTTAAGATATCTTTAGTTTTATATTAACAATTATAATATCTAAGATTTTAACAAACATAAATGAAGAAAATTGTAATTACAGGTACCGCAATAAAGAATTGTATTAATCCTGAAAACAACAGGAACTATTCAAGAAATATTTCTAATATAAAGAAAAGATATAGCTGGTCAAGATTTGTTAAAGAAATTAATATCTCTTAATTTAATTTGATATACTCTATATAATAATATTCCATTAAGTATTCCAAATAAAGCACCAAATAAAATATCCGAAGGATAGTGAACGCCTAGATATACTCGACTATATGATATCAATATTGCTAGTAAAACAGTAAAACAAATAAGAAATTTTAGTCTTTTTTTATATAATAGACCAAAAAAGATAGCTAGTGAAAATGAGCTTGAAGCATGAGCTGAGAAGAAACTATACTTACCTCCACAAGTCTCTTTTACAAGTCTAACTGAATCCTGAATTATTTCATTATAACATGGTCTTAATCTTTGAAAGGAATCCTTAAAAAGGTTGGCTGTTTGATCTGAAATAGCAATAAGTATAAAAACAAAAAAAAGTAAGTAAACTATTTCTGAGAATTTTACTTTTGAAGAATTATTATAGAAGAAAAAAAAGAATAAAAATAGATAAGGGATAGCATTTGCTTGAACTTCAGATAAATAAACCCATATATAATCATAATTTGAAGTCCCAAGATTATTTAAATAAATAAAAAGTTCAGTATCAAATTTTAAAATTTCTTCAAGCATTGGCTTTAATAAGTTTTTTAGATAAAATGTTAAATCTTAAAAATAAGAATAATGAAGAAGAAAAAAGTCCAGTTAATAAACCAATCCATATTCCAACTATTGATAATTCAGTATAGAATCCAAGGAAATATGATGTCGGAAATCCTAATAACACATAAGAGAAGAAAATAATTAATGCAGGTATATTTACATCCTGCATCCCTCTTAAAGCACCGAGAACAACTGCTTGAAGACCATCAAATACTTGAAAAAAACCAGCTACAATTAACAATTTAGAAGCAATAGATATTACTTCATTTACATCACCAATATTTTCAAGATTAGATGTATCCAAATATAAATGTGGAAGGATATCATTAAAGGTTAAAAATATTGAACAAAAAATTACATCTACAAAAAATATTAAAACAAAAGTTGAAATTGCTACTTCTCTTAATTTTCTAAAATCCATTCTCCCTCTTTGATTACCAACTCTTATCATTGCAGCAACTCCTACACCAAGTGCAACCATAAATGTCATTGTAGCGAGGTTCAATGCAATTTGATTTGCTGCTTGAGCATTTTTACCAATAAGACCAGACATCCAGACAGCAGAGATAAAAAAACCTATTTCAAAAAAAGTTTGTAATGCCGATGGAAACCCTAAAGCTAGAATCTTTTTTATATGAGAAGTGATTATTTTTTTTGGGAAAAAACTCTTAACATAAAAAGATAAGCTCTTATGCAACTTTAAATAAAATATTATAAAGATTAGCATCGAGAATCTTGCAATTAATGTTCCTATTGCTGCACCTTCTAAACCAAGCTTTGGGAATTTCCATATTCCAAAAATTAATAAATAATTCAGTATTACATTAATCAGATTTGCAGCTAATACTGAATACATTGCAGCTTTTGTAAAAGACATACCATCTGCGAATTGTCTAAATGATTGGAAATTAACGACAGCAATAAGAGAAATTGAAACCCAAAAAAGATATGGAATTGCTAGCTCTACAACCTCAATAGGTTGGCCCATAAAACTTACTAAGTTCTTATTAAAAAAAACTATACTACATAAGAGTATTCCCAGAATAAAACATATTAAAAAACTGTGTTCAAAAATTTGAGTAACCCTTGACTTATTTTTTGCTCCGTCAGCTTCAGCAACTAATGGTGTTATAGCAGTAGAAAAGCCAATCCCAATTGACATTGCTATAACAACAAAACTATTCCCTAGTGAAATTGCAGCAAGTTCTGCGGTACCTAACTGGCCAACCATTACATTATCTATAAATTGAACAAATGTATGACCTAACATTCCTATCATAACAGGATATGCTAGTTTTAAATTGTAGCTAAATTCTCTTCTATATCTAGAGAATCTATTAATTATGTAAGTCATTTATTATTGTTTATAGTTATCCATTAGATAAACTAAAGCAGTCATTGCGGCAGCACCTAGTTCTAACTCTCTTCTATTAACTTTGTCAAAAGTATCTGATGCAGAATGATGGTAATCAAAGTATCTTTGAGTGTCAGGACGCAAACCAGATAAAATAACTTGACCATCCTTTAAGGGTCCAATATCTGCTCCACTACCTCCTATAAAAAAATTATCTAAACTGTATTTCTTAAAATATTTAACCCAAGACTTTATTGAATTAAATGTCTCTTTAGAAGTATCAAAACTAAATCCTCTTGGAGTAAAACCCCCGGCATCTGACTCTAGTGCAAAAAAATGATTTTCATTTTTTAATTTTGCTACTTCAGCATATTTATTCCCTCCTCTTAATCCATTTTCTTCATTCATGAATAGAACTACTCTTATAGTTCTATTAGGCTTATAACCTAATGATTTTAATATCCTCATAACTTCCATTGATTGAACAATTCCAGCTCCATCATCATGACTTCCATCGCCTAAATCCCATGAATCAAGGTGTCCACCAATAACGATAATTTCATCCGGATATTTATTTCCTTTTATTTCAGCAATTACATTATGTGAAAGTTGTTCTGGAAAGTTCTTAGAGTTTTGTCTAAAAAAAAATTTTACATCTTTATTTAAAGATAACATTGTACTAAGAAGATCTGCACCATTAGTACTAATAGCAGCAGCAGGTATTCTTTTGTTTAAAGGTAAGTCATTATAATACATAGAACCAGTATGTGGATAATCATCAGATGCTGTACTCATAGATCTAACAATTACTCCAACTGCACCATATTTAGAGGCATATGTAGCTCCTTGAGTCCTTTGATTTACACTTTCTCCATATGCCTGAAATGTATTTATAGTAGTTGGATTCATAGGTCTATTATAAAAGATAATATTACCTTTAATTTTTTCCTCTCCCAATACGTCTAACTCATCAAAACTTTTTACTTCTATAACATTTGCTCTTATTCCTATCGATGGAGTACTAATTGAACCTCCCAAAGCTGCAATAGGAACAAAAATAGTATTACCAGGACTAGATTCTATATGAGCATATTCTGGAGCACCTCTAACCCATTTTGGAACCATTACTGGTTGTAACCAAACAGAGTCAGAAATCAAAGAGAGCTCCTCTTTTCCCCAATTTACAGCCCTTTCCGCATTAATTGAACCTGATAACCTCCCTCCTATCTCATTAGATAGATAGTCTAACCACTCATATGAATTACCATTTGATAATGCTTCATTATAAATATCATTTACAAAATCTGACTTTTCTGTATCTGTCTGTGAATATAAAAGAAGAGAAAAATTTATAAAAAGTATTATAGCTATTTTTCTAATTAAACTCATTATTATTTTGTAGCAAATAGTTTAATGTCTTTTTCAGATATTGGATTTCCTCCCAAAATAATTAATCTTTCAATTACATTTCTTAACTCTCTTATGTTACCTGACCAATTATAATCTTCTAGAAGGCTTATAGATTCTTTGGAAAAACTTTTAGACTCAATTCCTTGTTCTTTACATATAATTTCTACGAAATGGTTTACCAATAGAGGAATATCATCTTTTCGACTACTAAGAGTTGGCACATCAATTAAAATTACAGCTAACCTATGATAAAGGTCTTCTCTAAAGCTTCCTTTTTCTATTTCTTTTTTTAAATCTTTATTTGTTGCTACAATAACTCTTACATCAACAGTTATGTGTTTTTCACTTCCTACTCTTTGAACCTTATTTTCTTCAAGAGCTCTTAATACTTTTGCTTGGGCAGCAAGGCTCATGTCAGCAATCTCATCAAGAAATAATGTTCCTCCATTGGCTGCTTCAAATTTACCTTGTCTATCTTTAATTGCTGAAGTAAAGGATCCTTTTATATGTCCAAAAAGTTCACTTTCAATTAATTCAGCTGGAATAGCAGCACAATTAACCTCAACAAATGAGAATTTTTGTCTTAAACTCCTCTCATGAATTTGATGTGCTACAAGTTCTTTCCCTGTTCCACTTTCACCAGTTATCAAAACTCTTGCTTCTGACTGAGCAACCTTATCTATTAATTCATGAATTTTTTTAATTGATTTTGATTCTCCAATAATTTGATACCTTTTTGCAACTTTTTTTCTAAGAATTTTATTCTCCGTAACAAGTTCTTTCTTTTCTAAAGCATTTCTAACTGAAGTTATTAACCTATTTAAATCAGGAGGTTTAGAAATAAAATCATATGCTCCTAATTTCATTGATTCTACTGCTGTTTCAATATTCCCATGACCAGTTAACATAATGAATGGAAGTGATGAGTTTTTTTTACATGTCCTTTGAAGAAGTTCAATTCCATCAATCTTTGGCATTTTAATATCACACAAAACTAGATCAAAATTTTCCTTGGAAATAGATTCTAAACCTTTCTTTCCATCTGAAGCTTCATGAATTTCAAAATTTGAATCCTCTTCATTTAAAATCCTAACAAGAACCCTTCTTATAGGCTCTTCATCTTCAATAATTAATATTTTACTCATCTAGGACTATAATATATGAACAATTATGCAAACATATCTCTAACCTTCTCAAAAAATGATTTATCAGACTTTTTTGGATTGGGTCTAAAATTATCATCATCAATCATTTCTTTAAAAAATTCTTTCTGCTTTTTATTTAAAACTTTAGGGGTCCATATGTTTATATGAACTAAAAGATCACCTTTAGAATAGCCATTAATATCTTGGATACCTTTGTTTCTAAGTCTTAATGTTTTACCAGATTGGATACCTGGTTCAAGTTTAATTCTAACTTTACCACCAATTAAATTTATATCCTTCCTTATTCCTAAAGTAGCTTCAGAAATACTTATATATAAGTCATAATGTAAATGTTTTCCTTCTCTAACAAAATCATCATTAGGCAGCTCTTCAATCAATACCAATAAATCTCCTGAAGGACCATTTTTATTATTTGATTCATTTCCTTTTCCTGATACCTTTAATTGCATACCTTCCTCAACTCCAGGTGGAATTTTAATTGAGACTGTTTCTTCATAATTTAACATTCCATTTGAATCTACTCCAGATGGTTTATGAGACAATGATTGTCCTGATCCACTACAATTACCACAGATAGATGAAGATTGCATTCTCCCTAATATAGTATTGGTTATTTTTGTTACTTGTCCTGATCCATTACAAACTGAACAATTTGAAAACTTTGCATCTTTTGATAGTATTTTTCTGTTTACTTTAATTTTCTTTTCAACTCCATTAATAATCTCATCAAGAGATAACTTTACTTTTATTCTTAAATTAGATCCTCTAACTCTAGTCTGACTAGATCTGCCAAAACCTCCAAAAGATGAACCAAAGGCACTACCAAATATATCACCAAATTGGCTAAATATATCATCCATATTCATACCTCCAGCACCAAATCCTCCAGCACCTTCAAAAGCATTATGACCAAATTGATCATATCTAGACTTTTTATCTGGATCACTTAAAATTTCATATGCTTCTGCTGCTTTTTTAAAATTAGCTTCTGCAGTTTTATCTCCAGGGTTTTTATCAGGATGATATTTTATTGCGTTTTTTCTATATGCCTTTTTTATTTCTGAACTAGAAGCAGCTTTAGATATTCCTAATATTTCATAATAATCCTGTTTCATGTTTATAATTTATTGTGCAACAACAACCTTAGGAAATTTAATAATTTGATCTCCTAGAGAGTATCCACCCTCAATAACATCAATTATTTTTCCCTTGTTTTCTTTTTTTTCAGCAGGAATCTGACTTATTGCTTCATGCTTTTCAGAATCAAAATCATCCCCAACATCTGTTTTGATTTCAATTAAACCTTGACTTTTCAAAGTTTCTGATAATTTATTATAAATTAGACTAATTCCCTCTGCGTGATCAAATTTTCCTGTTTCTTGATTTAAGGCTCTTTTAAAATCTTCTAATACAGGCATCAAACTCAGAATAACTTCTTTACCTGCAGTTTTATAGAGATCTATTCTTTCTTTTGTAGTTCTTTTCTTATAGTTCTCAAATTCTGCAAATAGTCTTAAATATTTTTCTTCTTCACCTTTAATTTTTTCTTTTAAATCCTTTATTGTCAAATTAGCTTTTTTAGGATTATTAGATTTTGTATTAACTTCTTTCGAAGATTTAACAGATTTCTTTCTCATTCTTTTTTTTAATTTATATGTTGCAATTTTATTGCCATTAATATTTTATGCCATATTGTCATATGATTTACCGCTAAGATGAGCTAGAGCTTGATCCAAATTAATAAAATTATACTTATTTTTTTTTGAGTGCAATTTTTGTGATCTCTTTTCCTATTGTACCTGTACCATCTGTAATTAATAGCATCATATTATTTTTTTATTTATCTTTCGAATTATATGAAAATCCATAGAACTGACATTACAAAAATAAATGATGTTGACTTCAATTCTATAAATTTTGGAGAAATTTTTACTGATCATATGTACGAGTGTAATTTCAAAAATAGCAGTTGGAATTTACCTGTAATTAAACCCTACAAATCAATTGAAATTGCTCCATCTGCTAGTGTTTTTCATTATGGGCAGGCAGTTTTTGAAGGAATGAAAGCTTATAAAGATCAAGATAATCAGATCTGGTTATTCAGACCAAAAGATAATTATGAGAGGTTAAAAAAATCTTGTATTAGGATGAATATTCCTGTAATACCTGAAAAATATTTTTTTGAAGGTTTGAATAATCTTGTTTATTTAGACCAAGCATGGATGCCAAATATAAAAGGTTCATCTCTTTACATAAGACCCTTTGTTTTTTCAACATCTGCAATGCTAGCAGCTAGTCCTTCCAAGGAATATAAATTTCTTATTATATGTTCACCATGGGCACCATACTACTCTAAACCCTTGAGTGTCTATATTGAAGATAAATTTATTAGAGCCGCAGATGGAGGTGCAGGTTATGCCAAAGCAGCTGGAAATTACGGTGCTGCTTTTTATCCCACATCATTAGCTATTGAAAAAGGATTTGATCAAGTTGTATGGACAGATTCTAACACTCATCAAAAAATTGAAGAAGTTGGAACAATGAGTATAATGTTCAGAATAAAGAATAAACTTGTTACTCCTAAAATTAGTGAAACAATACTTGATGGAGTTACAAGAAAAAGTGTTATTCAAATCTCCAAAGACCTTGGTATTCAAATTGAGGAAAGAGATATAACTGTATCAGAGGTTATATCTGAGTATGTTGAGGGTAACTTAAAAGAGATATTTGGGTGTGGTACTGCTGCTGTGATTGCTCCAATTACATCTTTTGGTTATAAAGATAAAACCTATAAACTTAATGATATAAATGAAAAATATGGAGATAAGATAAAAACAGCTATTGTAAGTATTCAACAAAACTTATCTGAAGATAATCATGGATGGAGATATAAAATTGACAAATAGTTTTACCTACTTATCTAAGATATCCTTAATGTTTGGCTTAAAATAATTTGGCCCCTTTAGTATTTTACCATCTTCTCTAAATATAGGTTTCTCATTTATATCAAGTTTACTCATATTACTTCTTTGAATTTCATTAAAAACTTCAACAATTTTATGCTGTAAGCCATGAGCTAAAATTGTACCACAAAGAATATAAAGTATATCACCTAAAGCATCTGCAATCTCAACTATATCATTATTTTTAGCAGCTTCTAAGTATTCTAAATTTTCCTCTTCCATTAATCTAAACCTCAAATCAATAGTAGATTGATCCAGATTTGGATTCATATCTTTAGAATATTTTATATTAAAAGCTTCAGCAAATTCTTTTACTTGATCAATAGCATTAGTAATCATAATTGTTAATTTTAATGTTAGATTGTTTTAGTCGTTTTCTTTTGTCTGTATATTGCTGCCAAAACCCTATAAATAGTGGGTTTTCGTTAATAACTCTTTTTTTATACTTTCCTATTCCTTCGTATTTTTACAACAAAATGTAGACAAAATGTAGACAAATTATTTTTATCAATTTAAAAGAATGAATATATGAAAACAACATTTAAAATTTATCAAAAAAGAAATAAACTTATCCTCATAACACGAACAAATGAGAAGTCAAAATGGAAAACTCTGAATTTCATTTATTTTGAATTTCCAAAAGACCAAAAAGAAAGAGATAGAAACAATAACTCTTTAAAATCGGCAAACCATTTATAAGTTGAAAGGGAAAAAGAATGGGCTAATAAAAGTCACGGATTAGACTATTTAAATGAGGACAAGAAAACTG